>Ga0209417_1000127_pt1 | contig 206094 bp, 163 predicted proteins | sample RifGroF2_FD_184002 | JGI IMG/M metagenome (GOLD analysis project Ga0209417, IMG submission 184002) | Groundwater microbial communities from Rifle, Colorado, USA - Groundwater F2 (SPAdes) (version 2) | ecosystem: Environmental > Aquatic > Deep subsurface > Groundwater | place: Rifle, Colorado... | reverse complement strand
ATCAAGGAACAATGGATCGCGATACATTATCCGCACCAGCGGAAAGCAACCTCATGAACCGCCGTATGCGGACCCGCATGTACGGTGGTGTGGGGAGGGGGAGCTAATCACTCCCCCTTACCCGATTAGAGTTGCATAATATCATTGCCCAATAATTTATTCTGAAACATCGCATATAGATTTCAAACAATTAAACTTTGCCATGAATCGTTTGGGGTTTGCCAATATTAGCTGTACATCATCAATATTATTTTCTATAATTCTTTTTCGACATTCAATAATCTTCACAATTTTCTCGTCTTGTGGATCTAAATCTTTGAGTTCAAGCAAGAATTTTAATGATTTCTTTGGCTTTCCGAGATAATGATAGCATCCGTTGATCCCATACAACAAATACTTTTTGCTTATATTCTTAGTTTCATGTCTGTACATATTTAAGTTATTCAACAGCCATTTCTTTATCAAGGGCCTAGTTGAAATAATTTTGCCAGGAGCCCCCTGTGTAATTTCATGAATATATTTTGAATATGCCATTGATAATTCTTCTCTTATAAGATTTTCAAATGGTCGCATGTCAGAGGTGTATTTGATTCTAAGTATATTCTCGCAAATTTGAATATTCCTTTTTGGATTTTTCCTTTGAGATATGGCTAAACGAATAAGGCCAGTAAAATTAATAAATACAAAATGAATGAAGTGCCAGCATCTTTTTATTACACGTATGAGTTTCAATTTATTCCTCTAACTTCTTATTATGCGGTTCCTCATAAGCAGTGGGGTTGAAATTACAATTTTGCAACCCCCGCCGCAGATTTAGCCTCAAGCCTGTCACCATATGTATATATTAGCATATGCGGTTCCGCATAAGCAACAATGAAATAGACCACAACAGGCCCTGAAGTCAAGGTTCCAGCTCCCAATACCTTCCCTCCAAGGTTGATACTTGTAACTCGTAACTTGAAATTGGATTAAAGAATGTGACATAGGCGTCTCGCCTGTACCACATTCTTAATTCTTAAAGAATTGCCGTCGATGTGCCAGTGCTCCTTTCCAGCATCCAGCATCCAGCATCCAGCATCCAGTATCCAGTATCCAGTATCATTTCCTGCCCCTCAATTGAATAATCACCCGCCATAACTGCTTGTTGGGCACATTATAAGGCAACTGGGCAACTGTAAAATAATTGAATATATTTTCATGGAGGGCTTGACTTTGCTATGAGGAGACTGTAAAATTGATTAAAAGAGAATAATCACTTGGGAAATCTCCGAGGAGGATGAGTCAAGATGCCTGGCAAATCCGAAATAGCCGCAAAGAAGATAAAGTCGATGATCCTCTCAGGGAAATTTCCCGTTAATTCACGTCTCCCGTCCGAACGCGCCATTGCGAAGATCTTAAAAAGCAGCCAGGGGACTGTTACCAAGGCTACCTCGCTGCTTGAAGCGGACGGTCTTATCAAAAAACGGCACGGTTCGGGAAACTATATCCTGCAAAGTGCGCTTTCCGCGGACGTCTGTTTTTTCATTGAAAAACTGAATGACAAGCTTAATCCGGTATGGTTCCAGGCATACGAGAGCTTCTATCTTGCCGCGGCAAGTTCGCCATTGGAGACGCACGCCATGATTGTTCCGCTCAATGAAAACGAGTTCATCACGGATTTCGCAAAGCTCCCTGATGTTATCATCGCCGGGCTCGCGATGGAGCCGGACCGTGTAAAAAAAATACTGGACTTCGGCCGTCCGGTGGTCTGGCTCGAACAGCATTCAAGTGAACTTCCGGGCACGTCGATATATTTTGACAATTTCGCCGCAGGTGAAGCCGCGGCCAGGCATCTGATAGAGCAGGGCTGCAGGAAACTCCTCTACTTCACCTCTATGTTCAACGGCAGAAATTATTATCCTTCCACCTTGCGCTTCGACGGTTTCAGGCATGGCGCTAGCAAGTATGGCGGACCGGACTGCATCGTTTCATCCTATGCGTTGAATTCCGATTCCGATAAGATGATCAGCGAACTCGGTGAAGTCCTGAGGACGACCGAAGGCGTTTTTGCGTTCTCTGATGTCTACTCTACATATGTTGTCAGGGCCGCGCTTTCAACGGGAATAAAAATTCCGGATGAACTCGCGGTGATCGGGCTTGACGGACTGCCGCTCTGCGAGCTTTTCAATCCGCCGCTGTCGACCATAAGCCAGCATCCTGAGCTGCTTGGTGCAAAGGCCTTCGACGCCGTGATGGAAATTTTGGCCGGGCGTGTCAAGGATGACAAGATCGTATTGCCTCCCGAACTTATCATAAGGGAATCGTCCAGGAGATCCAATGTTGCAGAAAAACAAAAGGCGGGGTGAGATGAAAGAGAACATTTCCAAATGCCGATTGCCGATTGCCGATTTGAAATTAAAAATCGGAAATTGGAAATTGGAAATCCCGCTTCGCCCAAGGGGCTTCGAGGGACACGTCGGAAATAAATTCACTCTTATTGAATTACTAGTCGTAATTGCGATCATCGCAATACTTGCGGCACTGCTCCTGCCGGCGCTGAAAAAGGCGAAGGAGGTGGCGAAGGAATCGTTATGTGTCGGGAACCTGAAGCAGATCAGTGTCACCGAATTTAGCTATGCAGCCGATTATGAGGAGCTATTTCCTCCTGCGAGGGAGTCGGTGGACGGCACGACATATTACTGGCCTGCAATACTCAGGGCGTCCCTTACCGGCGGTTCATTCATCAGCTATGGCAACAAGGCATTTCTCAACACCATATTCGACTGTCCGGTGACCGACGGCTGGGACTCGACGAAGTGCTGGCGCAACTATGGGGCCAACGAGCATCTGCCTCCGGGTAACGGCGGGCAGGAGGGGGATATGTGGAAATCAGGCATGATCAGCAAGATAAAAAGACCTGATGTGACACGTCACGTCGCAGATACCACGTCATGGTACATAGGACGTGGCGGATATCAGGAGTTCAGGGGGCACTACGGCGTTTTTGGCAAGGTTCTTTTCTGCGACGGACATGTGGATGGCCATACTTCAAATGAGGTCGATGCTTTTGCCTGGGCTGAACGTGACAAGTATGGATTGTGAATGATACTCGAAACTTGATACTGGATACTTGGAACTTAAAATGCGAAATTTTGAAGGATTTGGGCTTTCGACAATTTTATGACAATGACTGGAGGGGGATTGGATATGAGACTGATTAGAAAGCGTGAGATGGAAAGTAGAAAGTGCAAGAATGCTGATGATGGTGTTCTATTCTTCCATCCAGTATCAAGTATCCAGTATCAAGTATCATTTACTCTTATCGAGCTGTTGGTCGTAATTGCGATCATCGCAATTCTTGCGGCCTTGCTTCTGCCGGCGATACGCAACGCCAAGGAAGCGGCGATAAAGATCTACTGCGCAAAGAACATGGACCAGATCGGAATGGCGGCCAACATGTTTTCGACCGACAACGATGGACGTGGTCCGGGTGGCGCAATGGTCGGTTCTTCTTCTGTCTCCTGGCACAGCATCCTAAGCAACGAGGTCTTCAACAAGCCGATGATTCCGCGCTTCATGGACTATACAAAACCTGAAAATTACAAGAGCTATGTCGACAAGCTCTGGTGTCCGAGTCCGAAGGCCGGGCTTACTGTCGGAGTGCCAAATTATTACAGGGTCTACGGGATAAATCCGGAAATAGCGTCATCTGTCAACGGTAATGGAATATATATCGACCATCCCGAATCAAAGGATGCCTCGTACGACTCGTATTATCTGGGAGCGATACTTATGAATTTCTCGACTCCGTCGACCAAGTTCATGTTCGGCGAGGTCATGAGGAACGACTTTTTCGGATCCAACTGGCCGGGGACCGGCGAAGTGACGCTTAGCGACGGTAGCACCTATCCGACTTTTGCCACGCCCGGAGGAGGATATGCCTTCCGCCACATGATGTGCGGCAACTATATTTATGTGGATGGTCATTACGAATCGTTGAGATGGAACAGCGGTCAAATAAACATAGGCGCGAAGTTCTCGTATCCGTAGGGATCGTCGGAAGGTATTGCGTTCAAAAAGTATTTATGATATAATGGGAACCAAGGTAGGAGGTGGGCTGGAAAATGAGTAAATTCATCCTTGTCGAGCTACTCGTGCCGTGCCAGCCGAAGTTGAAAAGCGCCTTGCGCTTTAAACGGAGGCCAATTCGAGCAAAGTATTTCACTTTGATCGAATTGCTTGCCGTGCCAGCCGTAGCCAACAGGCTGAAAAGCCTGAAGCGAAGGCAAGTTCGAACAATGTTTACATTGATCGAACTGTTGGTGGTCATTGCGATCATCGCAATCCTTGCCTCCCTTCTCCTGCCGGCGCTCAAGAAGGCCAAGGAGACTGCCAAGGGCATAGCTTGCGTGGGCAACTTCAAGCAGATAGGGCTTTTCATGCACGGTTTCGCCGGCGACTTCAACGGACGCCTGCCCGGTTGCGGATATAAGATATGCGACACGAACGGAAGCGTATCCTGGCATTCGGTCCTCAACAATACGATCCTGGAGGGGCAGAGCGTACAGATCAACAAGGGAAGGAGCACGGGGTTCGACATAGAATGTACGGACGTGGTGGAATTCATCACCAGCGGCCGTTCAATGGCAATGAACTTCGATCTTAACGGCGGATTCAAGAACTGGCTTGCCTTCTCGGGCACGAATCCTGAGTTCGGACTGCAGGAACTTGATACGACCAAATGGCCGGAAGGACAGCAGTTCGGAGATGCATCAGAGCGATACTATCTCTACGGAGCGCTAGTCGACCGCGTGAAAAGTCCGGACATCATGATACTTGTCGCCGACTGGGAAAGGGTGAGTGACACGATCTCATACAGTGCGAACTTCGCAAGTCCGGTATTCAGCTACAGTTCGACTATGGAGCCGCTGGTCAGGATGGACGCCAACGGCGGTCTGGCATACCGCCATGGGAAACAGTGCACTCAGCTCCTCCTCGACGGGCATGCTCAGCTGGTTCCGCTCGATGCTTCTACAATAAGCGCCAATCACTGGAATATATCGGGATATTGAAACAGGTATTGCCCTAAGTTTTATAAAAGCTTCTTGTTTCAGAGGGGTTGTATAGGGGACTGAGATAGAGCCATATGGATGATTCGTTGTTCTGGGACGGATATCTATGGCTACCCGCTACACTTGAACACGGCAGGGCGCTGCTGTATTAGTTCCATATGAAAAATAAATCTTTTGAACATCCGGGCGGATTCCATTCGTCGGCACAGCTGGAGATCTCAAGGAATAAAGTCGCCCTCCGCGAACAGCCATGGCTTGCCGCATATGAATCCCTGATGAAGGAGGCGACGGGAAATCTCGACAGGCCGTCTGAGGCCATGGAGGATTTCAGCGTCCCTGGATATTATAAGGATGCCGAGGGGCACCGCATAATGATGGGCAGGCTTGGCAGGGATGCCTGGACGGCGTATTCATGCGCGATCGCCTATCAGGTCACCAGCGGAGCCGCGAGAAATAAATTTGCCGACAAGGCTGTCCGGACTCTTTCCTCCTGGTCGTCGATCAATAGGAAAACAAGCAATCACGACGGTGATCTTGCGATGGCGGACGCCGGTTCGGGACTGCTCTTCGCCGCAGAACTTCTTTCAGACTATGGAGGATGGACGGACGGACAGAGGATGGAATTCAGGAGCTGGCTGGAAAATGTATATCTGGAATCCTGCTCGAAAATTTCTGTCAGGCCGAACAACTGGGGCGACTGGGGAAATCTCGGATGCATAGCATCCCATTATTTCTTGGATGATGCCGGCGGGATCGACGCCGATATCGAAAGGATCAGGAACAGGATAGGCGAGGCGATCGCTCCTGATGGCAGCATGCCGCATGAGACCTGCAGGGGGAACAACGGGATATGGTACACATATTTCGCGCTCGCCCCGCTTACTTCTGCAAGCCAGATCGCATTGAATTCACGGGGCGTTGATCTCTTCCATTATAAATGCGAAGCCGGCTACGGGATTGAACATGCGCTCGATTATCTTTTGAAATACAGCCGCGAGCCCGGTACCTGGCCGCACTACATTGGCAAGGATCTTAATATTCCGAGACCGGGAAAATGGCCGGGCAACTTGTTTGAGGCGATGTCCGGCATCTACGGCAGGAAGGATTATGAGGACTGGATAATTGAGGCGCGTCCGATCATGTATTTCGGGCACCATTACACATGGAGCACGCCAACGTTGCTAAGGACTGTCGGGTCTTGAAAATCCGAGTTTGGATTTGAAAAGATCGATATGAAGGTTTCCTTAATACTGGAGGCAATTTCAAAATTGCCTCTATTGAGCTGATTGCTTTCGTTGGAGTACAAGCTTCAGCTTGCGTAACCTGGGGAATACTAAGACAAACTAAAGTTTGGACTCCAACGGGCATATTTCCACGACAACAGTTTTATTGTATTTTTGAAATCAGCTCACTGAACTGAGGTCATTGGAAAATGAACACATCATTCCTGCGAGGGAACCTGTCGGACTTAGGGTTTATGTTCGTAGCCTGTCGCGCCGTAGCGCTTTGGCAAAGGCGGATAGCTCGTGTTCGAGCGTTCTTGATGGAACGCCAGACCCCGTGCTGGCGTATTAAAAAGCCGGTACGGAGCCCGGCGATCCAGAAGATGAAGAACGCGCAAATCCACCTCAGGCGGACTACTACCAACGAAATACACCAGTAGATGAGCTCATTTATAAGTTCGACACCCTCCGGAGGAGGATAGACACGGACTTGCCTCGTCAGGGATTTTCGCCGACTGCGAGGATCCGGCGGATGTCGAAAAGGCCGAATGGCCCAATCCCGACTACCTTGACTTCACCGAAACGCTCAGCGCCCTCCGAAATGCCGGACCATACTACCGCGCCAGCGGTTTCTGGTGCTGCTTCTTCCATAATGTCGCCGACTTCTTCGGCATGGACAACTATTTCGTTAAGATGTATACGCATCCGGAAGTAGTTGAAGCTGTCACAAGAAAAGTCTGCGAATTCTATCTCGAGGCCAATGAAAGATTCTTCGAGAAGGCCGGAAAGGAAGTTGACGGTTTTTTCTTCGGCAATGATTTCGGGACGCAGCTCGATCTTCTTGTGGGGCCGGATTCGTTCGACAGGTTCATCATGCCATGGTTCAGGAAATTCACGGAGCAGGGGCATGCACACGGGCACCAGGTGATCCTCCATTCATGCGGTTCGATCCACAAGGTCGTTGACAGGCTGATCGATTCCGGTGTCGACGCCCTGCATCCTCTGCAGGCGAAAGCTTCGGGAATGGACGCTGCGGATCTCGCAAAAAAATTCAAGGGCCGGATTTCGTTCATGGGCGGTATCGACACACAGGATCTTCTGGTGAACGCGGGGCCAGATGATATTAGAAGGGAAGTAAAAAGAGTCCTTGGACTCCTCGGTCCTGATCTGGTAGTCAGCCCGAGCCATGAAGCTTTGCTTCCGAATGTTCCGCCGGAAAATGTCAAAGCCATGTCGGATGCAGCTATGAAGATTTCTACGAAATAATAAGGTTTCCCCGATTGCATTTTTGCCATAGTTCCATATATTGGAAAGTGAATTAATCAATTTTGCTGTTTAGCCTGGGAATCAGGATATAGAACATGATGAAAAACAGACTCGTCGAAGGACAGAAAAATATTGATATCTCGGATGATTCCGATGTCATAGTCTGCGGAGCGGGATTGGCAGGAGTCGCCGCGGCAGTTACCGCCGCAAGAGCCGGTGCAAAAACCCGCCTGATCGAGATGCGCGGATGCCTCGGCGGCGTCTGGACCGCAGGAATTCTCGCCTGGGTATTCGAAATGGACAAGCCCGGCTTCGCCATGGAAATCGGAAAAAGGCTCGATGCCAGGAAAGCTCGCACCGGCGGCGACTACTACAGATACAGCTACGACATCGAAGAGATGAAACTCCTCTGCGAAAATCTCTGCCTGGATGCCGGTGTCAAGATAAGACTGCATACCCGGCTTGCAGGAGCTTCCATCGAAAAAGGAATATTGAATGCCGTCATCACCGAATCAAAGTCCGGACGCGAGGCTTGGTCCGCGAAGACTTTCATCGACTGCACCGGCGACGGCGATCTTGGCGCGTTTGCCGGATGCGGATTCGACATGGGCGGGCCTAAGGGCGAAATGCAGCCTTGGACTTTCATGGGGCTCATAGTCGTGAAGGATATTGAGAAGGTGAAGGATTTCATATACCATTATAAAGGCAAGGGGCCGTGCCGTGAAACGCAGGAGGGCTTGAAGAAGGAACTTCTTTCCGCAGGCATTGAAACCAGCTATGGGCATCCGACGATCTTCCAGGTGAACGGCAATCTCTGTGCGCTGATGGTCAACCATGAGTATGGCGTTTCCGCAATCAATGCCGATGACCTTACAAGAGCCACGATAAGCGGACGCGCCGAACTCCACAAGGTCGTCAAGGGGCTGCGTTCCCTCGGAGGTGGATGGGATGGACTTCTTCTCGCCGCCACCGCAGAACAGATCGGGATCAGGGAAGGGCGCAGGATACATGGATTATATAAGTTGAACCGGGATGATCTGACTGAAGGTGCAAATTTTTCTGACGGCACATGCACAAACACTTTCAATGTGGACATCCATTCCCCCGATCCGAAGAAGGACAAGGGATTGAAGACCGAGAAAGTGAAACCTTATCAGATACCGTACAGGTCTCTTGTTGCGAAGGATGTAAAAGGGCTTCTCATGGCCGGACGCTGCATAAGCGGCGACTGGATAGCACATGCGAGCTATCGTGTCACCGGAAGCGCCGTGGCGCTTGGCGAAGCCGCCGGTGCCGCCGCAGCTTTGTCTGCGAAGGCCAAGAAGTTACCGGAGGATCTCGACTGGAAGGAGATTTCTAAAGTTCTTGAAAACGTAAGAAGATAGATAGACCGGATAACAGGATTTACTGGATGAATACATTGAAGTAGCTTGCGACCTCCGGGCGCAAATGGCTAATCCTGTAAATCCTGTTATCCTGTCAAAAAGTATTTGAATTAAATAACATAGGAGGATGAGACGATGAAGAAAATGATGATGGTTATGACGGTCGCGGTGCTGGGAATCTGCAGCATGGTGTACATGGCGAATGCCCAAGACGCAAAGGTTGAAAAGAAGACGGTCACAAAGGAAATCAATGAATGGTGCACGGTTACGACTCCGGAAAATGCGAAGGTCGGAGACACCGTCGAGATCAAAGTCGCATTGAAGGGTGTAAAGGCGCCTACCAAGCTCAGCTGCCATCTGCATTTCCAGAAGGAAGGCGGGGAATACGGGGGATTCTGGGCCTTTGCACCTGCGGTAGATGTTGCGGCGGCTGACGGGACATTCACCTTCAAGTTCACGCTTGTCGAGAAAGAAGGCGCTGTGAAGGCAGTACCGACGATCTTCCTCTCTCCCGACGGCGAATGGACAAGCAAGACTGCGAACTGCGCAGGCGCGGAGTTTCCGGTCACAAAATAATTTTTGCTTTGCAAAAATTATAATTTGGATTTACCTGAGCGTGAAACGCTCATCCCGCAGATTGCGGGACTAGCTTGGAGCTTGTCCTGCCTTGGCAGGATGCGGCAATTTACGGTGTCGGGTGTAGCTTCTTAGCGAAGACTGATTGCCGCCTTTAATTGTTAGTAGTTAAGCCATTATTGGCTGTTCTTTTGAAAAGTGAAGAGACACGCAAGAATGCGTTAACTACGAACGATATGCTGAATTTCTGTTCCTGTTGGAGTTCACAGCTTCAGCGTGCGTATTTATTTTTTTAATTCAAGACACGCTAAAGCTGCCACGTGAGGCACGTTCCACGTGTCAACGTGGTCACGTGATGAACTCCAACATAGGCAAGCGAAACGCAAGTGGTAAATTTTGCGTGCAGTCAGGAACTGTTTTTAACATGAAAATTATTATAAACTACAAAAGGAATGGACATGAAAATATTCATTGCCGTGGTTTTATCTGCCTTCGTGGGGACTAGCGCCTATTCCGCTCCGGAATTCAGCTGGAATGTGCAGAACGCGAAGGTCGATCCGAAAGGCGATATCCAGTGGACTCCCCAGCCCTTCAAGTTCGTAAAGGGCGCTTCGGTGCGCTACATAGATTTCGAATCCGGCTCCGACGACAAGGACGGACTTTCAAAGGAAACTGCCTGGAAGCATCATCCATGGGATCCGGAGGCCACCGGCAAATCCAAGGAATGCAGCGGTGTTCAGACATATGTCTTCAAGGGCGGCGTCTATTACCGCGGCAAGATGATCCCGAAGGAATCCGGTACCGATACGGAAAGAATCATTCTCACCTCTGATCCTGAGTGGGGGAAAGCACAGGCCGTCATCTGCGGTTCGGAAATAGCAACCGGCTGGAAGAAGGGCGCGGACAACAAGGACATCCCGGAGAAGGACAAGGTCTGGTACACGGATCTGAAGTTCGCCCCACGCTGCGTCTGGATCGTCAACAAGGACAATTCCGTGAAGCGCCTTCCGCTGGCCCGCGTGCCTAACTGGAAGGTCAGCGCTCTTGACGACGTCAAGAGCGAATGGTGGTATTGGGACAATCCGAAGAAACCCTTCGACAATTTCATCAATGACAAGAATGGCAGGAAACAGAATCTCGGAATCGACACACAGCATATAAAAGGAGATCCGAACTATTTCCAGGGCGCGATCATCTGGTCGGAATGGGGCTGGGTGATGGGAACCCCTTATCCAGTTGTGGTGAGCGTTGTCGACATCAAGCAGAATGGAGTCGGATTCGGCGGACAGTGGGGATACGAGGGCGGTGGACAGAAGATCCCGAAGTTCGCAAGATATTACCTCGAGGACAAGCCGCACTACCTTGATGATCCCGAAGGCGAGTTCTGGTTCGACAAGAAGGGCGAGGGCGGACGTCTCTACGTCAGGACACCTGCTGATGCTGATCCGAACACCCTCCGCATAGAGGCCGCAAAGCATCTCAACCTGATCGATGCTGATAAGATGGACAACATCACGATTTCAAATCTCAGCTTCCGATTTGTGAATCCGTTCTGGAAGCTCGAGGCGGTTCCGCCGGAAAGCAAGGACGTGGACTGCGCGGTGATCAGGCTCCTCGGTTCCGGAAAGAATATCACGATATCTAACTGTGTCTTCGAACACGTCCACCAGCCGGTATATTTCCGCGCGTCCGGAAAGACAGACAAGATAGGAAATGTCCTCATCAGCGACAGCCAGTTCAGGGATGCGGACAATGGCGGAATTGGTATCAGCGAAGGAGGTGGCTGGGCCGACGTGGATCCGAACATAGGTCGTGTCTATGATGTTAAGATCCTCCGGAACTATTTCACTAACACCGGAATCCGTCCGAACCGTTATTCGCAGGGGCACAACCTGGTGGTCAACGATGCCGAAACGCTCGAAGTCTCCGGCAATGTCGTGGAACGGGTCTACGGATCCGGCATCCATATCTTCGGCGGAAAGAACAACATGATGCGCGGTGACCGTCCGTTCACCAGGATCCTCATCCATGGCAACAAGGTCACTGATCCGATGCTGAATACGAACGACTGGGGAGGCATTGAGACCTGGCAGGGAGGTCCCGCCTATGTGTTCAACAATATTTCCGGCAATCCCGGCGGATATTGGAACTATAACTTCAAGGGAAGCGGGAAGGGTGCGGGCAACGCCCGTTTCGGACATGCCTACTACCTTGACGGGGCATTCAAGAACTATCATTTCAGTAATATCGCCTGGGGTAAGTCCAAGGATCCGGCCAGCAGGCTTGGCAATACTGCCGCCCTGCAGGAGATCCACAGCTACCAGAACATGTTCTTCAATAATACAATTTATAATTTCGTCGTAGGTTCGCGCCGCCAGGCACCGCAGGCCGGCCGCGACAAGTTCCTCGGCAACATCTGGCAGGGCATCGGCGATCTGGTGTTCAGGCATACCGATCCCGCAAAGTCCCGCGAAGAAGGCAATGCCAGGGACGCCGGACCGAAGAAGGATCATTTCGCCATGGAGACCAACGCCTACGGAAACAATGTATTTGCGGATGTCGCAAAGTTCGGAGTCTATGATCCGTCAGGCAAATGGCTTGACAGCTTCGACGAGTTCAAGAAAGGGCTCGTAGACAACAAGTCGCTCGACTCCGAACTCGGAAAGGTCAGCTCAAAAAACCTGCTCACCGATCCGGAGAAGAAGGATTTCCGTCCAGTGCCGGGTTCTGATGCGAAGGATTCCGGCGTGAAGGCCTTCGTGCCATGGGCCCTATATGGAGTCGTAGGCGAATGGAACTTCTATCCTTCGGGCAACGGTCTGGACGACATCATCGACGAACATTGGTTCATGGCGGACTACTTTACAGAGCGTGGTGACTATCATACAATGCCGATGTTCCCGCTGAAGGGCGTCAATGTGACTGCTGCGAACTACGAGGACGGTCCGCTGGAGAACTGGATCAAGGGCTCTCTTGTATTGAACGGCAAGGACCAGTATGCGGTGCTGAAGGACGCGGATATGAACAAGCCGTTCGAACATACCGTCGATTGGAAGAAGGAGAAGAAGAAGGAGACGGTCAAGGCCGCAGGTGCCGACATTAAGAATCCGCAGATCTACAATTCCAATTTCCTGATCGAGGTTTATTTCAAGGCGGCCGGACAGAATGATGCCGTGCTTGCTGAGAAGATGAAGGATGCCGGATATTCGCTGGCGCTTAACGCCGATGGTGCCGCATCATTCAATGTCAAAGGCAAGGAAGGTACGTTTGCTGTCGCATCAACCGCGAAGGTCAATGACGGCAAATGGCATCATGTGATCGCAGAATGTGACAGGAAATCAGGCAAGCTGAACATCTATGTCAATGGGAAGCTCGATGTTTCCGGCAAAGGTCCGGACGACAAAGTTTCTCTCGAGAATTCAGGAGACCTCCTTGTAGGCGGAACTCCTGCCGGCAGATGCCTGAACGGCTCGCTTGAATTTCTGCGGATTTCGCAGGGCACGCTCGCGGATGCAAAGACGACGATTGAGGAGCTCTACGCCTGGGAGTTCAACGGCCCGTTCCTGAGGGATTTCTCCGGCAAGCCTGCGAAGGGCAAGAGGTATGCCGGCGCGATTGACGGTGAATAAGTAACTCGGGCTTTCCAGCCCGAGAAAACAAGTATGGAGATCTCGGTCAGGAATGGCCGAGTTACTTGAGATGCACAAGCCAAACATTCTTTTCATAATGACCGACCAGCAGAATGCGCGTATGATGAGCTGCGCCGGGAACCGCTACGTCAAGACTCCTGCGATGGATTCGCTTGCGGAAAAAGGCCTGCGCTTCGAGAGGGCATACTGCACAAATCCAATCTGCATTCCCTCCAGGTTCAGCCTGATGACCGGCAGGATGCCGAGTGAGATCGGGCTCTGGAACAATGTCCAGAAATCAATTCCTCCTGTCCCGGAGCAGATACTTGAAAAAGGAATTGGCTGGGTTTTCAGGAAGGCCGGCTATGAGACTGTATACGGTGGCAAGGAGCATCTGCCCCGCTTCAAAGCGGTTGATATCGGCTTCGATTATTTCTGCAATGATGAACGTGATCTCCTCGCCGATGAATGTGCCGCTTATCTAATGAAGAAAAAGGACAAGCCGTTCTTCCTCGTCTGTTCCCTGATAAATCCGCACGACATCTGTCTGATGGCGCTGAGGGAGAAGGCGGAATCGGAACAGGACAAGATGATACTTTCAAAAAGCCAGGTTGAGATAGAACACGTCGAAAAGGCGCTCGCGACTCCTAATGGTGTCGACCTGGAGACTTTCTTTGAAAAGCATTGTCCGCCGCTTCCTCCGAACTTCGAACGCCAGAAGGATGAGCCGGAAATACTTGAGGAATTTGCCGCGAGGAGGGCGTTCCAGAAACATGCGCGCCACAACTGGCCTGAAGACAAGTGGCGGATGCACCGCTGGGCATACTGCAGGCTCACCGAACTGGTCGATGAGCAGATCTCCAGGGTGCTTGACGCCCTGGATAAATCAGGACATGCCGACAATACCATAATCGTGTTTACCAGTGACCATGGCGACAATGATTCTTCCCACAGGTTCGAACACAAGACCGTATTTTATGATGAAGCGACAAGGGTGCCTTTCATCATAGTGGCTCCGGATTCAGTGAAGGGCAAGGTCGATCATGAGAATCCTGTCTCTAACGGACTTGATATCTTTCCGACGCTCTGCGACTATGCGGGAATAAAACCGCCTGCAGATCTCAAGGGGCTGAGCCTCAGGCCTCTTGTCTCAGGAAAGAAAAAAGATCTCGAACGGACGTTCGTTCCGGTGGAAGGCGAACTCGGTAGGATGGCGGTGTCGTCAAAGTTCAAGTATGCGCTTTATGACAGCGGAAAGAACCGGGAACAGCTTTATGATCTGGAAAGGGATCCCTGGGAGACTGCGAATTTCGCAAATGAGGCTTCACTCAAGAAAGTGAAGGATGAGCACGCGAAGTTCGTAGTGGAGAATTTTCCAGAGAAGTAGGTACGTGCCTTAGCATGTACCATTAGAAAGACCAAGAAAATGGGACAGGCTTCCGACTTCGCCAATGGGCTTCGCCGGACACGGAAAGCCCGTCCCTACTTTAAGAAACACGCAATAATGCGTTAACTACAGGCAAAGACGAACTGTTACGCAAAGAAATTAGTTTGTAGTCAAGCTCGCAAGAGCTGTTCTTTTCTTGCTTTGTTGAGATTCAGCTGATAGTTTAATAAAACGTCTTGCGACGTTAAATACGAACAGGAATTAGAAGGATAGAATAAAAGGTTAAGGATGATACATTCTTGACAAGTAGGGCGGGTTTTAACCCGCTAGCATAAACGTCGGGTTGAAACCCGACATACTGGATAATGATATTCCACTCTTCAGAATGGCTTGCGATGCCGGATGCGGAACGCGGTGAGTCCGCGCCGATGTTCCGTCGCGTATTTGAAGTCCCGTTTTCTGCGAAATCCGCAAAACTCCTGATCTGCGGCCTCGGATACAACGAGGTCTTCATCAACGGCAGGCGTGTCGGAGACGGACTTCTTGATCCTGCACAGACCGACTACAATGCCAGGGCCTTCTATCTCGAACATGATGTCGCCGGATTTCTCCGCAAGGGTGCTAATGCGATCGGAGTTATGCTGGGGGACGGATGGTTCAACCAGAACAGAGTCTGGAAAACCTGGTATGAAGGCAAGGGGATGTCGTATGGTTGTCCGCGCTTCATTGCAAGGATGGAGATTGTTTCAGACGAAGGGAAGAAGATGTATCTGGATTCTGATCTGAAATGGAAATGCTCCATCGGGCCGATAACTGAGAACAATGTCTATGCGGGCGAAAGGTATGATGCGCGACTTGAGAAGCCCGGATGGGATACGGCAGGATATGATGATTCAAAGTGGATTTTGCCTGTGGAAGCGACGGAGCCCTGTGCCAGGTTTGAGATGCAGGAGATAGCACCGATGAAAAGGATCGGTGAGATCGTTCCAAAGTCAGTTGTCGAAGTCAAGCCTGGCGTATGGGTAGCAGACATGAGCCAGAATTTTTCCGGATGGCTGAGGATAAGGGTCAGCGGACCTGCAGGCGCAGAGATCAAGCTTCGGTTTGCTGAAACAATATTCCCGGACGGAATGATCGATACCGCGAGCACCGGAGTCTTTGCGACATTGGTCGAACAGATCGATACCTACATCTGCAGGGGATCTGGAGAGGAAGTCTGGGAGCCGCGCTTTACTTATCATGGTTTCAGATACGTCGAAATAACAGGATGGCCGGGGAAACTCACGGCCAATGACATCACAGGAATCATCGTGCATACTGCGCTTGAGAGGGCGGGCAGCTTCGAATCGTCCGATGAGCGGCTGAACATCTTGCATCGCATGGCGCTGTGGACCCACCGGAGCAATGTCCATGGGATTCCCGAGGACTGTCCGGTGCGCGAGCGCTGCGGATGGCTCGGTGACGCGAATGTCGTATGCGAATTTTCCATCTGGAATTTCAAGAGCGCGGATTTCTGGGGGAAATATCTCGACGACATCGAGACGACGCGCCAGTCGAACGGAGGGATACCGTTCAACATCGCGCCCGGCAAACGGACAAGCAGTACGGCGAAACATGACTGGATGGCGGCTTTCATCCTGATTCCCTGGTACATATACGTCTATCATGGCAGGCGTGAGGTCCTTGAGCGGCATTATGATGGAATGGAACAGGTGATCGAGCGCTTCGAGGAAAAAATGGATGGATGGATACTTGCCGGAGGCTTTGGCGACTGGTTCGAGCCGGGGGAAAGGGCGAATCCTACGCAGACTCATGAATCTCTGACCACCACGATCTGGTTCTACAGGTGCGCACAGGTCATGTCGAAAGTTTCCGGGATTCTTGTGAAAAGGGATGAGGAACGCAAGTTTGGCGAATGGGCCAGGAAGATCCGCGAGGCCTTCATAAGGAAATTCTTCAATAGCGAAACTCGCAGTTTCGGTTCGCAGACTTCGAACGCGATGGCGCTGCATTTCGGACTTGTTCCAGATGGCGAGCATGCGAATGTGCTGTCGGCGCTTGTCAAGGATCTCCGCGAAACTCGCAAGATGCATTATCATGTGGGGATATTCGGACTGCGCTTCCTTTTCGAGGTGCTTGCGAGGAATGGACACGCGGAACTCGCGGTCGAACTCCTGCATCAGGACACATATCCGAGCTTTGGAGACCTGATAGGCCGTGGTGCCACTACTTTATGGGAATACTGGGGCGAGCCTGAGGTCGACAAGGCGCATGGTCCGCGTTCGCTGAGCCATCCGATGATGGGAGGATACGACAACTGGTTCTATAATTCGCTGGCGGGAATACGGCCGGACGAGGACAATCCCGGATTCGAGCATTTCTTCATGGAACCGAATCCAGTGCCTTCCGTGAAGTGGGCCAGGGCGGAATATGAATCGCCATGTGGAAGGATTGTCAGCGAATGGAAATATGAAGGAAAGATCTTGACCTGGACTGTAGAAATTCCGAAGGGAACGGAAGCTACTGCGAAAATCCCTTTCAGCGGTGGGGGGGGGATCCTGAAATCCGGGAAATATTTGTTCGTTGACGGTGAATTGATTCGTTCGTAGTTAAGCCATTTTTGGCTGTGTATTCAAGGGAACTGCGACACGCAATAATGCGTTAACTACGAACTTGTGGAAAATAAAATCTAATGAGGGGGATAAATGAACATCTACGTAATGGTCGATATGGAAGGCATAAGCGGCATCTGCAGGGTGTCGCAGGTCATGCAGGGGCAGCCTGATTATGAAAAGGCGAGGAGGTTCATGACATGGGACGTCAACGCCTGCGTGGAAGGATGCTTCGAAGCAGGTGCTAAAAAAGTCCTTGTCAGGGATGCGCATTCATGCGGATTCAACTTCCTCTGGGACGAACTTGATCCTCGCGCCGAATACATACAGGGCGAGTCCAGGCTCAGAAGAATGCCGGAACTGGATTCGTATGACGGGCTGATACTGCTCGGATATCACGCAATGGCCGGTTCGATGCAGGCGATACTTGAGCATACGATGAGTTCCGCGAGCTGGCAGAATTTCTGGATCAACGGCGTCAGGTCCGGAGAGATCGCAATCGATGCCGGAATAGCCGGAGACCACGGAGTTCCAGTAATAATGGTGAGTGGAGACGACAAGGTCTGCGCCGAGGCAAGAAGATTCCTGAAGGGCGTTGTCACCGTACAGGTCAAGAAAGGATTGGACAGGGAGGGCGGATTCCTGCTGTCGAAGGAGAAGGCGCACAGGCTGGTTTCCGAAGGTGCTGCGAAGGCTGTCAGGGAATGCGGGAAAATAAAGCCCTACAAGGTAAGACATCCTGTCAGGATGAGGCTTGAACTTGTCTCCAAGGGCAAGGTCCCTGCAGAAAGGGAGAATTTAAAAGTTATAGACGGCAGGACTTATGAAGTCACTGGCGCCGATGTCGAGCAGGCTTTGAAGATGCTGTAGATAATAAAATTTTAACGGAGTTATAAAATTTATATGAACACCCGCGAGAGATTCCATGCGGTGATGGATTTCAAGAAGTTCGACAGGCTGCCGATACTCGAATGGGCCGGCTGGTGGGACAAAACGATCGAGCGCTGGAGGAGCGAAGGGCTCCCTTCGAATCTCGGAAGATATGAAATCTACAGGCATTTCGGGATGGATGTGTATTATCAGGACTGGACGCGTCCGAGAGGACCGGGCTTTCCACAACCTGCACATCACGGTGCCGGCTTCGTCAAGAGCGACTGCGAATACGAGGGGCTGAAGAAATATCTCTATCCTGAGAACTGCATCGATACCGCGGCCTGGGAAAGATGGGCTCCGGAGCATAAGAGGGGCGACTGCGTGACATGGTTCACGATCGAAGGTTTCTTCTGGTTCCCGAGGACGCTGTTCGGGATCGAGGAGCATTTCTACGCGTTCTACGATCATCCGGAACTCATGCATAGGATGAACAGGGATCTTGTAGAGCATCAGCTCAAGGTTATCGACAAGATCTGCAAGTATACTACGCCGGATTTCATGACCTTCGCCGAGGACATGAGCTACAACAACGGGCCGATGCTTTCCAGGGAGCTGTTCGACGAGTTCATGAAACCATATTACAAGATGGTGATCCCGAAGCTGAAGGAGAGGGGGATAAAGGTGATCATCGATTCCGACGGCGACATCAGCGTGCCGTGCAGCTGGTTCGAGGAGGCTGGGATCGAAGGCATACTTCCTCTCGAACGCCAGGCAGGAGTCGATATCGCACAGCTCCGCAAGGATCATCCCAAACAGCTTTATATCGGCGCATACGACAAGATGGTGATGAACAAGGGCGAGGATGCGATCCGGTCTGAATTCGAACGGCTCCTGCCGACGGCGAAAAAGGGCGGATTCCTGATAAGCTGCGACCACCAGACTCCCCCGGGCGTATCGCTCGAACAGTATAATACATATCTGAAGCTCTTCAATGAATATGCCGTGAAGGCGGCACAATAGAAGATAGGAAAAATGAAAGACATTGAAATTCCAAAGAAGAGATTTGCCGTTGAGATCCGGAGGAATATTGCCTATGGTCCTCATGGAGAACGGAATCTTTTGGATGCTTATCTGCCACGGAACGCATCAAGATCAAGACCTGCCGTGATTTATATCCATGGCGGAGGCTGGTGCCATGGGAGCAAGGACGGATTCATCTGGCATGGAAAGGATCTGGCGCGGAGGGGATTTGCCGCCTTTATGATCAACTACCGGTTCTGGCCTGATGCATGTTATCCCGCGGCAGTTGAAGATGCCCAGCTGGCCGTACGCTGGATCAGGGCCCATGCAGGAGATTTTGGAATCAATCCCCGGAAAATTGGCGGAATGGGATGTTCAGCAGGCGGACATCTGGGCTCTCTGCTTGCGCTTTGCGGATTCAGGTTCGGCAAGAACTCCACTCTTGGGAAATATTCCAGCAGGCTGCAGTGCATGGTGGACGTTTTCGGGCCGGTGGATTTCCCTGCCATGATGGAATCCGCTTCGAAACCCATTGTCGAAGGTTTCATAGGAAAATCTTTCAGTACTGCAAAAAGTACATATTTAAAAGCCTCGCCTGTCAGCTACGTTTCCAAGGGCGCACCTCCTTTCCTGATTGTGCATGGGACGGAGGACATCGGAATTTCAAGAGGACAGGTGCCGATTTCAATATCCGCATCTTTTTATACCAAGCTCCGGATGGCCGGGGCTGAAGCATGTTTCATGACTATTGCCGGGGCGGGGCATGGCTTTATGGGGGATCACAGGAATCCGGCGGCTAAACAGACATGGAACGCCGCGTTGAAGTTTTTCAATAATAATTTATTCTCAAGAGAATAGCATAAGCCCGATATGAAAAAATCACTGTTGCTTGTTCTAAGCGTCTTCTGTTTCCCGTTGTTCGTGAGCCATTCAGCCGAACAATATGTGGAGGAAGGCGAACGCCAGATCCCGGTAGCTGGGAAAGTTGATGTGCTTGTCGTAGGCGGCGGCACCGGAGCTGTTAGCGCGGCAGTCGCCGCCGCACAGAAAGGCTCTTCTGTCTTCCTCATGGCTCCGCGTCCGTATCTCGGTGATGACATGTGCGCCACGCTCCAGCTCTGGCTGAAGGACAAGGAAACACCCGTCTGCAATCTTGCCAGGGCCATCTACGAGACTGATAAGATCGTTACGCCTATGAAGGTTAAGAAGGTTTTGGACCAGGCGCTTCTGGACGCGAAAGTGCAGTTCCTCTACAGCTGTATGCCCTGCGATGTCTTGAAGGATTTAAAAGGCAATGTATGCGGCGTTGTCATGGTGAACCGTGCAGGACGTCAGGCCGTAATTGCGAAAATTGTCATAGATGCTACAGGACGTGGCATCGTTGCCAGGATGGCCGGAGTGAAGTTCACGCCTTATCCCGCAGGAGAGCATGTTTTCACCCGGGTGGTGATCGGCGGTACCGTATCCAAGGAGGCTGGCGTGAAGGCGAATCCTGTGAATCTTTCATTTCCCTATGCCTCAGATTCGAGGGAAAAGAAGAAGAAATCAAATTTGCCGGATGAAGTCTTTCTCACGGAATATACGATCCCGATAGAAATGCCCGATGACAGCTACAAATCTTTCGCAAAGGCCGAACAGATCGCCCGTGACAGGACAAACCTTTCGGAATATGTTTATGCATCGGAATCCATATCCGAGATTCCTCCTGATCATTTGATATCCGTAAAAAGCGGAACGGCAGTCTGGTCTGGAGCTGACAGGATTCCACTGGAGCCGTTTATTCCGCAGGGAGCAGGGAACTTGATCGTTCTCGGTCCCCTCGGTGACATCCCACGCGAACACGCCGCGTTGATCAGCCGTCCGATCGCATCGATGGATCTTGGAGGCAGGATTGGAACATTTGCGGCAGAATCAGCTGCGAAAATCGCAGTTCCACAGGATGTGAAGGTGTCTGGCCAGTCGGCAGGAACTGTCGTGCCATGCCAGGTCAGGGAACCGCTGGATAATGTCCGGCCTTTCCATAAGGCTGCATCTTCAGTGCCCCAGGAAGCCCGGAATATTCCGGTCATCGGCGAATATGATGTCGTTGTCATCGGCGGAGGCACCAGCGGTGCTCCTGCGGGTATCGCAGCGGCACGCAAGAAGATGCGCACGCTTGTGGTGGAATATCTTCCCGAGCTTGGCGGTGTTACGACGATGGGGTTGATCAACAAGTATTATTTCGGTAACCGCGTCGGTTTCACATCCGAACTGGATGATGGAGTCGCTTCTGCGCCGGGTGGAACATCCCTTGTGCGCAAGACCGAATGGTTCCGTAGGGAGCTCGCAAAGGCCGGTGCCGACGTCTGGTTCAATTCCATGGGATGCGGTGCCTTGACTGAGAGCGGAAAGGTCAAAGGGGTGATTGTTACAACTCCCAACGGGCGCGGTGCGGTATTGGCGAAGGTAGTTATAGATTCAACTGGAAATTCCGACGTAGCGATCGCTGCCGGGGCATCTTATATTTACGTTGATGAAACCGACATCGCCATCCAGGGCGCAGGGCTTCCGGTGCGCGCGTTGGGTGCCGTATATACGAACACTGATTACACCTTTACTGACGAGACCGACATGATTGACGTCTTCTACACGTTCATGCTGGCAAAGAAAAATTCAAATGCGTTCGATCTGGGCCAGCTGCTGGATACCCGTGAAAGGCGCCGTATCGTCGGTGATTTCGTGCTGACTCCGGTCGACGAGGTCAATCAGCGCACATATGATGACACTATCGTCCAATGCAAAAGCAATTTCGACTGCCACGGCTATACGGTCGACAAACTGTTCTTCCTGAGATTCCCGGACAAGAAATCGATGACAGTGAATGTTCCGTACCGATGTCTGCTGCCAAAAGGGCTTGATGGAATACTGGTCACCGGCCTTGGCGCGAGCGCCCAGCGCGACGCCATGCCTCCGATCCGCATGCAGCCCGATCTCCAGAACCAGGGATATGCTGCTGGAATTGCCGCGTCCATGGCTGTCCAAAACGATGGCAGGACGAGGAAAATCGACATGAAGAAACTGCAGGAGGAACTTGTCTCCGTCGGCATACTGTCAAAACAGGTGCTCATGGAAAAAGATTCATATCCACTGGCGAATGACAAGCTCCATGACGCGGTCAGGAAACTGAATGAAAGCCCCGACAGCATTCCAATCCTCCTTTCCTCCCCGGAAAAGGCGCTCCCTCTCCTGCAGAAGACATATAGGACCGTATCAGACGAGAAGGAGAAGAAGACATGCGCCCAGCTCCTCGCGATGATGGGTGATCCCTCGGGGCTCGACCTGCTCATCAAGACTGTTGAAACAACACCCTGGGACAAAGGATGGAACTTCAAGGGTATGGGACAGTATGGACCGAGTTTCAGCCAGCTTGACGCTTATGTCGTCGCCTTGGGCATGACAAAGGACAAACGTGCAGTTCCAGTTCTTGTCCTGAAGATGAAGGAGCTTAACGAATCTTCGGAATTCTCTCATTTCCGTTCGGTGGCGATGGCTCTTGAACGGATAGGCGACAAATCCGCGGTGGATGTCCTTGCCGAGAAATTGTCAGATCCCAAGCTCTCCGGACATGCCGTGATGGCGTCAACTGAGATTGCCAGCAAGGACTCCGACCGTTCAGATGCGCTGCAGGAATTAATGCTTGCAAGGGCGCTGTTCAAGCTCGGTGACAAGAATGATATCGGAAAGAAGATCCTCCAGCAGTATTCCAACGATATCCGCGGCCCGATTGCCCGCCACGCTTCGGCTGTATTGGAAGCCGCCAGGAAATGAACGACTCAGCATCAAAGAAGTAATTATGATGGTGAATTTATATGACCGATGACAGCATTGTTAAAAAACGCAGAGTGCGGTACAGGGGGACGCATCCTCGTCGGTTTGAGGAAAAATACAAGGAGTTGAACCCCCAGCTCTATTCCAGCGAAGTGGACAAGGTCATGGAGCGCGGACAGACCCCTGCGGGAATGCACCGTCCGGTTCTTGTCAAGGAGGTTCTGGAATCCCTTGATCCGAAACCGGGGATGGTGGGGCTCGATGCTACACTGGGATTTGGCGGCCATGCGCAGGAACTGCTGAAACTGATTCTCCCCGGGGGAAGGCTCATCGGCATCGATGTGGATCCACTGGAGCTGCCCCGGACCGAAGCCCGGTTGCGCGGACTTGGTTTTTCGGAGGATGTACTAGTCGTGAAGAGGATGAATTTTGCAGGATTACCCCAGATTTTGCCGGAAGCGGGCGGAGCATTTGATTTTGTGCTTGCCGATCTTGGCGTCTCGTCAATGCAGCTGGATAATCCATCCCGGGGATTTTCCTTTAAAAGAGAAGCCCCTCTGGATCTCCGTTTAAATCCTGACAAGGGGCAGCCGGCATCAGAGCTTCTCAAGTCAATCACTGAAGAGGAACTGAGCGGAATCCTGATCTCAAATGCAGATGAATCCCATGCACTGGCAATTGCAAAGGCGATAAAAAAAAGCAGACGTCCCGTTGAAACTACAAGTCAGGTGACAGATATTGTAAGCCAGGCTTTGTGGCATCTTCCAAAACAGACACGGCATGAACAGGCTAAAAAGTCATTGCAGCGGACATTCCAGGCGTTGCGAATTGCAGTCAACGACGAATTCGGCGTGCTTGAACAGTTTCTCAGACTTCTGCCCGGATGCCTCAAGGAAGGCGGACGTGCTGCAATACTGACTTTCCATTCCGGTGAAGACAATCGTGTGAAAAGGTCTTTTCTGGAAGGATACCGCTCCGGGACATACTCGCAGATCGCCCGTGAACCTGTCCGGTCTTCTGCCGAGGAACGCCGTGCAAATCCGAGATCGACCTGTGCAAAACTCCGCTGGGCGGTAAAAAGATAGATCACAGTTCCGTATATTTCCTGCTTGACCCTCTGCTTTTTCGCACGGGATACTTCTTGTGATTCTTTTTAATCTTGTCGAAAGCCGCTTCAAGAGGATCAATTCCGAGCCTGTCGGCGATTCTTACTGTGTAATTGAAAATATCCCCTATTTCCTCTCTGGCATCATTCAATTTGTCCTTGGGCAGGTTCAATGATTGATCTTCAGTCAACCATTGAAATATTTCCAACAGCTCAGAGGCTTCCACATTCAAAGCCATGGACAGGTTCTTGGGTGAATGGAACTTGTCCCAGTCCCTGTTCCTGGCAAACTTCCTAAGTTTGACTTTCAAATCTTTCAAATTGTTTCCCATTGGTCGGTTCTCCTGATGGTTCACTGTAGACAGCTATCATCCTTTGATTATTTCTCTGTTATTCCGAACGTTCAAGTCAGTAAGACGGCGGAACCAGATTACCTGGAGGCGACTCGTTAAGCTTTTTCTCTTTAAAATAGCCTATAAGTATTCCTATCATAAATAGAAACATGCCGTTTATAAACGATGCTATAAAAAGCATATGATAAAAAGAAAGACCTGAGATAACAAACCCTAAGATGCGTAAAAGAAGGTTTAAAAAATACATGGGAGGCAATGATTGATAAACCAGAAGCCATATAAAAATATTATTCTCACCAGAATTAGATCTGCAAAATGCACCTGCAAACAAAAGCAATATAATGACTGCGTAAATTGCCAGTAACACAAATCCTGTTTTTTTGCCTAATGATATATGTTTCATAGTGTGCCAACGTTATTATACATATATGCGCTTTGCCATAAAATAGCACTTTTTTCAGTGCAATACAATACGCAAGCAGCATGTGGAATCTGCCTTCGTCCGACTACGGCACGACTTGCTACTAACGGATTCAAATCTTGATATTGGGAATATGTTCGTAGTTAAGCCCGTGAGGGCTGTTCTTAATATTCCGATTCACAATAATTGCCGGTGAGACCTGTCCTGAACTTGTCGAAGGATGCCGGCGCTCCATTACTTCGTTATTCGTAATTCGATTGTTCGATATTCGTCATTCAATCTCATCCAATGACTTCCTTCATGTCCGCAATATAGACGCGGCGGGTGTCTCCGATGAATGCGTTGAATGTCACATATCGCCATGTGCGGTCCCAGGCGGGATGCGGATCTATTCGGAGGACACCGTCCGGGGAGGGCTGCTTTGTGTTGATCCTGACCAGCACCTTCTCTTTTCCCGTAGCGAGCTCGAGCCAGCGGAGCGGGATCGTGCCGTCGTTGAAGGATGCTTTTTCCTTGGTGTAGGTGTCGGTCAGCAGATGCTTGCCGTCGGGATGCACTGTCGGATGTCCTGAGCCCAGGACATTGTCGAAGATCTTGCGGAGACCGCTGCCATCGTAGTTGACCTGCACGAACCGCAGATCATCGCGGTCAATGTTTAGATTCATGGAGATGCGTTTTCCGTCGGGGAACCATGTGCCGTGGTGTCCGCCCTTGTCCCATTCTTCCGGTCCGACAGCGCAATGGAGTTCGCTGCCGTCGAGTTTCATGGTAACCCAGGCGAAGCGCACTTCCTTTGCAGCCTCCTTGAACATGTCCCAGCGTGGCTTGTCCTTTGCCGGGAACCAGCGGATGCTCAGCATCAGCCTATCGCCCTGGGGATTGAACTTGCTGTGGAATCCATAGACCTCGGAGTTTTTAATTTCATCGCCGACCTGGATCCTCGGATTTGCCTTTTCAAAGGCGTCTTTGAGAGTTAGAAGGAGATGGCTCCTTCCGGTTCTGGTATCTGTCAGGTAGAATCCGTCGTCGCTTGCTGGGCCGATGTTCATGCGGGCGACATCGCGTGGAATCTTGACGCCATAGCCGGGCTGTGTCTTGCTCATGGTTGTCATGTTGGCGGAGATCAGCCAGCGTCCGTCGGGTGAGGCGTGGTAGACAGTGCCGTCCATTTTCATCCGCTTACCGTTTTTCGGATTGAGCTTCCATGCGAAAGGTTTCCAGGTCGAAGTATCGACATCGTTGAAGTAGAGTTCATCGTCCGAGCCGCCCCAGTTTATGTTTGCGCCCATCTGCGGTTCCCAGCCACGGGTATCCGCAACGACATTCTCCTTTCCTGTATCAAGATCGATGACAAGGATTTCACCGGCATCTCCCGGGTCAGGCTGTCTGTCCTCGAATGGAAAGCGGAACACCGCGAGGTAACGGCCAGTCGGACTGATAGGCGATGTGTCGAAGAAGCGGTGGATGCAGCCTCCCTTGTCCGGTGTTGCACAGTAGACCGGGACGAGGGGATTGTATTCAGTGTAGCGCGGGAATTTGGATTCCAAGTTCATGGTGTTCCTTTTGATAGATGATGCAAATTTAAATATCCTTTAGCTGATTGCTTTTGTTGGAGTGCGCTGCTTTAGCGTGTGCATTTTGCTTGTAGTAGATGAATTTATTCGCCGTTCTTCCATTTCAAGAACGCGCAACCATGCGCTACTACCAACAATATCAAGACACACTAAAGTTGTGAACTCCAACAAGAGGTATATACCCGTAATGGACGGTTCATTTATATGATCAGCTTACTTACACTACATTTTGAAAAGAATGTTTTCAAACTGGCTTTTTGAGTGATAGATTACCTGTTCAATCTGTAATCAAATGCTAAGAATATTAACGAAGAGGCGCAGAGGCGCAATGAAATCCTATATATTCATATCACTGATCCTAATCTTCTGCATTTCTGCCGTCGCCCAGGACGTGGACAAGCAGAAGACGAATCTTCCGGATCCGAAAGGCAAGGCGAGGTTCGAGATCAAGGACCGCGACTGGCCTGCGAAGTTCGCAGAGGCCTCTGTCTGCCTCTGGAAGAATGATGCAATAGGTGCTTTGTCGATCACGATTGACGACAACTGCGCACCTGACCACGAATGGTGGACCGAGATGGGGAAGAAATATGATTTCAATGTCACTTGGTTTGTAATTGCATCTACAGTCTCGGGTTCGAACGCGGGATTCTGCGGGACTTGGGAGGGCTTTGCAAAACTTCTTAAACTCGGACACGACATTCAATCTCATTCGCTGACACATCTGAATCAGGAAAGTCCGGAGTGGAAGGATATCAACATGGAATATGAGGAATCACAGAAGCGGATAGAAAAGAATATTCCCGGGCACAAAGCCGTTGTCCTCGCATATCCCGGCGGTAAGAATTCGAACTTGAACGATTCGGCGGTCGCAGTCAAATATTACATCGGAGCCAGAGGAACCACGGGATCTGTGAATGCCACTAACAAGACAAGCTATCTCAACACTGCAAGCATGAGCGGCGTGATTTGCTATGGCGATGCTAAGTGGGAATCTCAGGATCTCAAGTCGGCGCTCGAGAAGGGATTTGCCAAGAACAAGGATCTCTATCGGGCCTGGTACTGCTGCCATTTCCATCAGGCCAAACCGGAGGTCCGGTCGCTAATTGAAAAACAGCTGGCGCTGGTTTCAGAAAAGGCGAAGGCCGGAGAACTCTGGATCGGGCTTTTCAAGGACGTGGTGAAATACGGACAGGAACGCGATACTGCTGTCCTGAATGTGAAGGAGTCGTCGCCAGACAAGATCGTGATCTCGTTGACGGATGAAATGAAAGATCAGATCTTCGATTATCCGCTGACGGTCAAGGTGCGGCTCGATCCTTCTTGGAAAAGTCTCAAGGCGGAGCAGGGCGGGAAGAAGGCCGACTGTAGGATCGTTGAGAAAGATGGAGCGGTTTATGGCATTGTTGAGATCGTGCCTGACAAGGGGGATGCAGTCATTAGCAAGTAGTTTTTATGATGTATATGCCTAATGTTGGAGTTCACAGCTTTAGCGTGTCTTGACTTTTATTGAAAACAAGATAATACGCACGCTAAAGCTGTGAACTCCAACGAGTGGAACTCTTTTACTTAAAAAATAATTATATGAGGATGCGTATATGATTAAATCAGGTGTGATGGCTTTGAGTTTACTTGCTGCTGCGGGGATTTCCAATGCAGGTGCTGATGAGGTCCGCCGGATAAGTCTAGATGGCAAGGAAGGGCTTGCGGCTCCTGCTTCGGAAATGGGCAAGGACGGGATTGAACGCATAAACAAGGTCAATGAGCCCGGACTTGAGCTTTTTCCATGCAAGGACAAACCGTCAAAGGGGACAGTCCTGGTTTGCCCTGGCGGCGGATATTTCATCCTGGCGATCAACCACGAGGGGCGTGACATTGCGAAGATGCTCAACGGATTCGGATATGATGTGGCTGTACTGCTGTATCATGTGAACTCGGGCGACAAGACCCGTGACATGGCGATTGATGAAGCCAAAAAGGCCCTGTCGTTGCTCCAGAAGCGCGGTACTGAATTTGGGTTGAACACAAAACGTATTGGGGTGATGGGATTTTCCGCTGGCGGACACTTGGCTGCGAGACTCGCAAACGAGAGCAAAAAGGGGACGCCGGCCGACTTCATGATCCTGATCTATCCGGCATATCTCGAGAAGGACGGGAAGCTTCTGGATGAAGTCCTTCCTCCAAAGGTTCCTGTTTTCGTATATGCCGCCGTTGACGACAAGTACAGCGTCAATTCAAATGTCTTCGCGGCATACTGCAAGGACAATGGAGTAAAGTGCGATTTCACAATGGCTGAAAAGGGAGGGCATGGGTTTGGAATAAAGAATCCCCTGCCTGAAGGTGTCAAGGATTGGCCGGAGAAGCTGAAGAAGTTCCTGGAATGAATAGAAGAACAGCTCTTGCGAGCTTGATCCTCCTACGCCATGAGAGCTTCGGAGGACAGGCTACGAGCGAATTCAAATAAATTCTTGAAATTGAATATGTTTGTAGTTAACGTCGCAAGACGTGTTCCTGAATGATTTTTCCAAATAAAGGAGGGCGGGTTTTCTTACCCGCCGAAGTAAAGAATACCTATCGCGGGTTGGAAAACCCGCGCTCCTTTGAAGATGAAATGCACCGAGTATTAGGCGATTGGCATGTTGGAGTACCTCATAGCTTTAGCGTGTCTTTGATTTTTTCTGATTGGAGTTTTACTTCTGAGAATCAGCTGATTGTGCGCGTTTTAGATGTAAGAACGGCGAATAAATCCGCCTACTACAAGCAAAACATGCACGCTAAAGCTGTGAACTCCAACAAAAATAAGCGTGCAATAACAGTTGTCTGCAAAGTTTAGATTAAAAGCTAAACTTTGGCTCCGTTCTTCCTCAATATCTTCTGGAGCTCTGCGACGTTGATTTTCCTTGGCGCCAATTTCCTTTTCAGTGCAAGTGCCGCAGCTGTTCCCGCGGCCTCGCCCATTCCCGTGCAGGTCGGCATGAGCCTGTATGAGCTCATCGCCTCGTGCGTCCCGGAAATGCAGCGTCCGGCGACAATGATATTTTCCAGGCCTTTGGGAAGAAGAGCCCTGTATGGCAGATCCTGCCAGTCTCCTGCCTGTACACCCTTTGCCTCTTCATACCATATACGTTTCTTCTTCGGATCCGCCTTTTTCTTTCCATTATTCGGCATATGCATGTCGAGGAAGTTTGCGTTTCGGCAGATCCCGTCCTCGAATTTCCGCGCGTGGGTGACATCTTCGCCTGTAATGACATAGTCCCCGATAATCCTCCTCGTCTCTCTCACGCCAAGCTGGAATCCGCTGTCAATCAGATAGCAGTCCTCGCAGCCCGGGGCATGCTTCCTGTAGAACGAGACCAGCTCGCGTATCTGCCTGCGCCCGTTTATCAGCGCTTTTGTGATTTCCTCCGATTTAGTGCCGTCTATGTCGAAGGTGTGCTGCTGGTTTACGATGAAGTTCCCTTTGAAGGATGGATCGCGTGACAGGCATCCCAGCCCCTTGGGATTGAAGCTTATCTCTCCGTCATTGAATGCTTTTTCTGCTGCGGCCTTGACCTTTGCCGACAACTCGGTGTCCGGCAGGAATTCAATGTAGTCGGTCTTTACATTTCCGATCCTGAAGACAAGTGTGACCCCCTGGCATTTCCCGTCGGTGTCACGTCCCTGCTTCCATTCCGCCCCGAGCTGGAAGGCCACGTCGCCGTCGCCTGTCGCATCGACGACAATTTTCGCGGCGAAGCGCCTGAGCCCTTCCTTCATGGCGACTGTCAGGACAGGAAAACCCTTCTCGCAGGAAGCGGATACGACCTGCGCCTGGTAGATTATTTTGACTCCTGCAGCGAGGAGCATTTCCTCCATGACGAATTTCGTTGTTTCAACATCGGTTTCAGTGAAGCCGAATTTCGGGACGTATGCTCCACCGAGTTTTTCGAGACTTGAAATGAATTCCTCAGTGATCCCTCCGAGTATCCTCTGTCCTATCTTCAGCCTGCCCGTATATTCCTTGCCTTCCCTGTCAAGCCGGAACCTTTCCCAGTCGCACTTGTTGCGTGCGGCATTGTCGAGAGGCCCCCAGAATCCGAGGAGTCCTGCGGCGGCAAGTCCGCCAGTGCAGGTGTTCCTCTCGAGGAGGAGTGTTTCCGCGCCTGATCTTGCGGCGGAAAGCGCCGCGCCGAAACCTGCAGGCCCGGCCCCGGCTACGATCACAGGATATGATGATGATTCCATATTATTTGCTTCCTTTCAATTTTCTTCTTGACCGTATAAACGATATCTTGCTCTCGTGCTCCGGGCAATGTATGAAAGAGCTGAATAATTGTGTTTAAATGCTGTTTTTATGGAAAAGCCAAGTCCGGGGGATATTTTAATTATTGCTGTCCTAGGCAAGTTGGGATGGATGAATGGATGGATGGATTAATGGATGAACGGGTTTGAGATTAAGCCGAAGATGAGTTTGTGATTCTCTTTTATTATTTTACATCCATCCAAACATCCAGTCATCCAGCCATCCGGATATGATTCATTGTGTCATTGTGCTAATAAGGGGCTGTGAATGGATAAAGATACAAACTGCAGGCAGGAGCTCGAATCGCTTCTAGAGTCGCTGGAGAGGATCATCGGCATAAGGGTCACATTGCAGGATCCCTACGGATTCTTCTGCGATGAGAAAGGAAATTCCTATCTCCATCCTGACAGGGTCTATCACCGTCTTGTCTTCTGTCAGAATGCCGACAGGCAGAGATGCATGGTCCATGAATGGAAGAAGGCGAATGAGACTGCGGGGGGAAAGACCAGACCTTTCCTGTGGCCTTGCTGGCTCGGTCCGCAGCAGATCCTCATTCCACTGAGATGGCAGGACCGTCATGTAGGGAGCATTTTCCTTGGACCTTTCGTTTCTTCGTCCAGCAGTCCAGCAAGGCAGGAAACTGTCAAAGGTGAAAAGGATCTGCCCAGATACGATATGGCGAACTTCGAAAAGGATTCCGCGCTCTTCGAGGCGATAGCCATAGGTATCATTGAGAAGACTATTTCCGCCAGCATGCACGGCAAAGGTGAGAGATGGGAGAAGATTTTCAGGCTCGTTATAAACAGATATACTGAAAAGATCGGGATCAACGATGCGGCGAAGGAGCTGAACCTCTCAGCATCAAGGGCAAGCCATCTGGTAAGGGAGCTCTTTGGAATGCCCTTCGAACGTGTCGTCCTCGAACATCGCCTGCGGCGTTCAGCAGCGCTTCTCGAATCGACCGACCTGTCGCTTTCTGAAATAGCCGACTCCACCGGATTCTGTGACGTCTACCATCTCTGCCGGATGTTCAAGCGTAAATTCAAGATCCCTCCGGGCAAGTACAGGGCGAAACTAAGAGCGGAGAGGGAGAGGATTTAGAAGTTTGAAAGTGCGAAAGTTCGGAAATGCGAAAGTTGTGAAGATAAAATCAAATCTTGAAATTGAATGTTTCCATCCTTTCCAAATCTTCAAAACTCCCGAACTCTCGAACTTCAGAACTTTCGCACTTCCCTATAAGCCTGTTTCCCGAATTTTCCAATGTCCTCTATGAAGAACGCCATTCCCCCGGAACGGAGTTTTCTTCCGGATTCGAGTATTCCTAGCATCGCCTTCTGCAGGCTTGTCTTGCGCGGAGCTTCTGCGAGATTCGCATATTCACGGCAGAACACGAAGAAGAAACCGTCACGTCCGCCAGACTGCACCGGAAAGAGATAGAGTTCCTGCATGAACTTCACCATATTGGAGTCAGGAAGCAGTTTCTCGAACTGCGTGTTGAATATCCAGGAGTTGCAGACTATCGCCGAACTTTTCTTCTCAGGAAAATGCGTGTTGAAGAATTCGAACGCCGTCTTGAATGAATCACGGCACGCTTCGGGAGTCATTCCACCGCCCGGCGGAATATGAAGATCTATCGTCCAGTCGTTTGCCTTCAGCGCCGGCTCCCAGTCATTCAGAGATATGCTTTTTTTCTCCTTGATGGCAAATCCCAGCGGCGAATAAGGATTGCCGGAGACAAGTCCGTCCTCCTCCTTGAATGACGAAGTCCATCCGTTCTTCTCATCGAAAACTTCGCCGATGCCGTCCACGAATCCATCGCCGTCAAAGCGGATGCTGTCAGGCGTGAACCCGATCTTCTGCCCGGTCTTCCTGTTCCGGTAGAATGTGCCGGGGAAATGGAACGGTTCGAGCTTGTATTCAAATCTGCCCAGACGGAACAGCTTTCCCTTGTAATAGTTGCTTAGCCAGTGGAGCTGGTTGGGAAGGATGCCGGGCCTGTTGTCATTGGCGACCTTGTGGTTGCCGTTGAACCCCTCGATCTCCTTCATAGTATCCTTGATGATGTTTTCCGGAATATTCATCTTTTCGTATGTCTTCCTTGCCCCGGGAACAAGCGAGAGCGCAAGAAGCATGAAGAAGATTCCCGAATTGTCTCCGAGTTCCTTTTTGAATGAAGGCAGTTTGTCATAGGTCCTGTATACTGTCCCTTCGGTGAGACAGTAGAACACATACCATGACAGTGCGAGCAGGGACTTGTCCTTGGAAATAATTTCAGCAGAAGGCAGGAGTGTATTTTCGGTCCCTTGATCGAGTCCGCAGAATTTTGAGGAGGATAGGAAGCTGTCAGGTGTCAGGAAAGAGGGGATACCTTCAGGCATGGTCATCATCGCCTCGTTCCAACCCGATAAAAGCTTGTCCGGATTCTCCGTTATTCCAAAATGATCGGCAATCTGCGCCAAAGAGATATTCATAAGAGATTTATCCTTTCATGTAAATGAGGCTTAAAGTTGAAATAACCAGCTGATAAATATAATCAACTTGCTGCATTTTTGAGATTGTCCCGATAACTTACAATTCACACGGGTTTATTCAACACTACCAAGAATCTGCTTTCTTGCTTTTTACAAGCGGAAGGATAGCTTAAATTGATTTATTGATTCGTCGCGAATCAACATGGAGTGCGGCAATTCATTGCCGCCTTTAACGACGGAATTTATTCCGTCCAAAAGGACTTCCGCGAAATGAATTTCGCGAAACAAAGCGGCGATAAATCGCCGCACTCCAAGGTCAGGGTTGAAGCCTGACAAAATACTGAAAGATGAGATTGCCATGAAATTCAAACTCCTCGCCATTTTCCTTCTTGCCTTGCCGTGTCTTGCAGATGGACCTGTAGAAAGCCAGGCAAGGCTGCGCAAGCTTGTCATCAGTTCCCTGCAGGTATCGACATCTTCCCTTGATGAATTGCGTTCTTCCGGCAAATCTGGAATGACTGCAATTGAAAATTTCCTTTCTGAACGGTCAGCATTGGATGTAAAGCAGGTTGAAGGGCTTGTCGAAAAACTTGGCTCCACTGATTATAAGATTCGGCAGGAGGCGACAGATCTGCTGTCCGTTTTCCCTAAAGAGGCCATTCCTGAACTCGAAAACTATCTCAAGCCGGCGACAGATCCCGAGATCAAAGGACGTCTCAAGACAGCCTTGACGAATATAAAAATCTCCGAAAAACGGCATGGTGAGCTGCTTTCCGTGCTTCACTCCCTCTATGAAGACAATGCAGAGGACATATTCAAGGAAATGCTGCCTGTGGTCAAAGCCGATCCGAACAATATTCGTGCGGTATATGCCTTGGACAATATCAGCTTCGACAAGGCATGGAAGATCCTCGAGACGGCTACAAGGGATGAGAAACTGATCTGGCTCCTGCTAAAGATGTCCAGAAGTGACAAGTTAGACGAGATTGAAGAAAAACTTAAAGCTTTCAAAGCGGATGACCTTCTTCGTGTCGCAGCTTTAACTTGGTGGCCAGTTGAAATTGAACCGCTCCAGAAAGATGGAGCATATGGCTGGACTACCAGGGCGCAGCTTATGGAAGGAAATGTCGCATGGAATGTGATCCGTCTCAGTGTCAAGATGCCGGACTATGGAAACGTTGATGAACGCGGTGAATGGGAGCATTTAACCAAGTGGGGCCGCCTGACATATATTTTCCAGTTCCCGGAATATCCTGAAAGGAATGTAATTGCCTATGCAGAGCCATATAATAGATGCGCAGATTTCACTGGCTGGAAAGTTGTACTGACTGATGAATCTGGAAAACGACAGGGGAACCTTGATGCTTTCCGTGGCATTCCTCCCGGAGTTAAACTGCCTCTGGCGCGAATATCAATGAAAGAAGTCAATGCCTGGCGCGTACACTTCGCTTTCATCTGGGCAAAACCTCTTTTTCCGCCTGATATTGCCATGCAAATAAAATTCGGTGATAATATGTATGGGGTGCCAGCCATTGAAATGCCGGAGAAGGCCTCTGGCACCGCTAAGGAATAACCACAGGCAATTCAAAATAATGTGGTACAGGCGTCCCGCCTGTAATTTATCTTTCTTAACTACAGGCGAGACCACAGTCATTCGACGTGGCAAACGCCTGTGCTACATTCCTTATTGCCGGCAAGATGCCGGCGTTCCTTACATAACAGCCCTCACGGGCTTGACTACAAACATATACAAGAACTCTGTGTCTTTGTGCCTTTGTGAGAGGATATGTTCTATTATTTTTACTAGGCGGGTTGAAACACCGCCTTACTTAAATCAGTCCCGACATCGACAGCGGGAACACCGACTTGTCCAGGAGCCTGCACAATGCGATCGTCGCATATGAAGTGCACCTGATGTTGATCCATTTGCCGTGTCCCGCCTTGCACCAGTTGTCCATTCCTAGGAACGCGCCATCTATCAGTTTTTCTTCCGACTCCTGCTGAACTGAAAGCAGATACTTGATATTCTTCTCGATGAGCTTCCGGGCCCGCGCCTTTTCTGCGGAATTCGCAATCGATTCGAATGATACCAGGAATATCGGAGCAGTTGCTGAACCGACTTCAATTACCGGGTCAAGATATGAGCCGTCCTTGTTCACGGTCTTTTCCAGCCATCCGAGATAGGCCGAACATCTCTGTTTGTATTCCTCCTGCTTGAAGACCTTGTAGGCTTCTACGAGGGAGATCCCTCCGAAATCATCGTTTACCCTGTGCATCATCTGCCAGTCCATTGGCCATTTCCTGGCGTCACTGAGATCGTTGTTTCCGAGCTTGTCCTTTATTGTCGTTATAAGACCGTCCTTGGAGATGAAATGCTTTACATAATAATTTGTCATCCTATATGCGGCATCGTAGTAGCGGAGGTCAAGTGTCGCCTTGTACATCTCAATAAGGAAAAGGATGGTTCCCGACTGGCAGCTCGCGATGATGTCCTCTGAGGCGCGGGCTTTTTTATTTCCGAGATTGACAGTGGCTACGACCCAGTCGTCGATGAGCGCGTATTTCAGCATCCAGTCGGCGTAGAGTATGGCACGTTCGAGGCAGTCGTTGTCCTTTGCGTAGAGATTGTAACCGAGCATCGCCCAGGCTGCTGAGAGCGCATCACGGGGATGCATCCATTCGGTCTGAGGGGAGACCTCCCTGATCGCTCCGAAATATGCAGGCTTGCGCTGGTCGAGGATCTGCAGGGACTTGATGTATTTTATTGCAGCCTCGGCTGACTTCAGATATTTCTCGTCGCTTGTGGCCTTGTGCATGGAAAGCATGGCGAAGATCCCGAAGGCGGTCTGCCATCCGCTGCTTTGCCAGTGTTTTTTTGTCTCAAGTTCCAGGGAATAGATGAAACGGCCGCAGTCACCGCTTTCCCCGTCCTTGTTCTGCGTGTTCACGAACCAGTCGCCTGCGCGTATCGCCGAATTCAATATCAGTTTCTTGTCCATCTGTTTTCCTTGTGTTTTGATATCGGAGCGCCGGCATCTTGCCGGCTATAAATTAAATACTGCCAGCGGGACGCTGGCGCTCCTTTAAAGAACAGCCCTCACGGGCTTAACTACGAACAAGTTTCCAATCGCATTGGCAATTCGCTTGTAGTTAATGCCGTAAGGCATGTTCTTGAGATTATGAATTTGCATTATTCCTCATCACACCCATGCCTCTTCATGAACGCCTTTGCCTCGTCGAGTTTTGATGCGTCAACCGAATGGATGAATACGATGCCTTTTGCCGAACCGAGATCCTCCGCCATCTTGTCGAGCGTTTTGAATCCGCTTTTGTTGCCGAAGACCTGTATGAGCTTGCCTGCATCCCTGATCTTCCTGTATACATCGGGCCATTCTTCCGGCGGAGGCTGTCCGTCGCCTGGGATCCATTGGATACCCTTGAGTTCCTTTATTTTCAGTAGGGAATCCAGATGCGCGAGTTCGCCGGGACCGTCCAGATGGTAGAATCCGTTCGTGAGCCTCCGGTGCGTTGCAGCCAGCTCCGGTTTCACAAACTCATCGAACATGTCCGGACCTATCATGTAGCAGAAATCGCTCTGCGTCATGTAATACGGCTTGTCGGAGAAGATCGGCGTCCAGCATGTGTATCCGGGATTATGTCTCTGTACGGAATCGATCTCGTCGTATGCGCGCCACCAGAGATCGAAGATCTGCCAGCTCAGGCGTTTCACTTCATCAGGGCTGTCGTAGAGATCCATGAGCAGTTTCTCGGAAGGGCGGAATGTCGAGAGGACGTCCATGACGCCACCGAGATCTGTCATTCCGATCTGGGCGCTTCCCTGGAATCTTCTATCTGCGGCCTCTGCGATCGACTTGACCCTGTTGAGCCAGTAGTTTTCATAGTCCCAATGGAAATTGATGTCCTTGATCTCCTCGACCTTTTCAGGATGGAACCATACGGTCCTTTCGTCGTGTTCGAGCTTTGAGCCGAGGAATGCGGCGAGGGCGCCGGGGCCGAAGTTCAGCCACATACTCGGGAATGCATCTCCGAGGAACCTCTGGGTCGAAAGATTATAGTCCCATGCATCGGCAATCTCTTCAGCGGTCACCGACTTGTCATACGCGGCGGCGAAACCCTTGCAGGGATGTTTTGAAGGTTTGCGGCCGGGATCATTGCCTGTGACGGTCAGGTGGATTAACGGCCTGTCGAGCTTTCCATCCCACCACCTGCCATAATTTTCACTGACCTTCTTCCATCGTCCCTCGTTGAAATGTATTGGCATTAAAACTCCTCATTTATATTTTTCTTAACACGTCAAAAAAAACCTGGTTTGAACGGCGGATCGTTTTCAGAAATTGGCTGATGGGCGAAAGGGAAAAACTCCACGTGCCCGTCGAAGAGAACGGCGTTGGTTCCCCTGTGCGGGATGCCCATCTGCTCAAACGTAGCTGATGTCGCCGGAGCATAGAAGAAGGTGGTGAAGGCACCGCCCGACGTAGAGTTGTTGCTGCTCCTGTCCATAAGCATTAATTTGTCAGGGCCCACCTTGTAGAGCGTGCTTTTCGTATGGAAGGCTGGAAACGCCTGCCATCTGGAGAGTCTGGCTGAAATGGTATAAGTGGTGGCGTAGTCCGTGCCACCTGTCGTGCTTGCAAGGTTTGAGATGGCATTTTTCGTGACCGTATCCAGCTTCGGATGGGAGGGACAGAGGAGAAGGGCGTAGGGTTTGTAATATTCCCATAGACAGTTGCTAGTATTGTTCATGAACCAGCGGGGATTGTTTGCAACCATGTTGGCGTCGTCAGGAAAAAGTTCGCCTTCAAAGCCCGGAGCCTTGGAGTTCATCACCCAGCACGGAAGGTATCCCTCGTAGTCGCCGGTGAAGTTGATGACGCCAATTCCAAGCTGGCGCATGTTGCTCTTGCATATGACTGACTGTGCGGTGTCCTTTGCGCGTTTCAGCGCGGGCAGGAGGAGCGCTGCGAGGATCGCGATTATCGCGATAACCACAAGCAATTCAATCAGTGTGAATGATTTTTTCATTTCCTTAGAACAGGCTCGATTCGAATGGCGAATCGTTTTGATTTATCGGCTGATGGTTGAAGGGGTAGAATTCGCAATGGCCGTCGAAGTGGACGGCATTTGTTCCCCGGTGCGGTACGGCTATCTGTTCGAATGTGGCGGTTGAGGGGGTCTTTGCATAGAAGAAGGTGGTGTCTGCGGTTCCAGTCGGTGTCGCTTCATATCCGGATCTTTCAAGGATCATGAACTTTTTAGGATCAACCTTGCCAATAGGGCATTTGTTATGGACGACGGCGCCGAAGCACTGCCATCTTGAGAATCTGTCAGATAATGAATACGTGGTCGGCTTGGTTGGCGTTCCAGTCCCGGCAAGCGTTGACTTCACACTGGAGGTCACGGTGTCGAGTTTGGGGTGCGAGGAGCATAGCAGCATTGCCACGGCCTTGTAGTATTCAAAAAAACAGTTGCTGGCGTTGTTCTGGTACCAGCGCAGGTTGACGGCAACCATCTCTGCATCGGAGGGAAAGAGCTTGTCTTCGGAGCCGGCAACCTTTTCGTTCATCAGGAAGTTTGGCAGATATCCTTCAAAATCAATTGTGAAGCTTATGACCTGGGTGCCATGCTGCTTCAGGTTGCTCATGCAGGAGATGGCATGCGCCTTTTCCTTCGCTGACTTGAGCGCGGGAAGGAGCATGGCGGCGAGGATTGCGATGATCGCAATTACCACCAACAGTTCGATAAGAGTAAATGATTTTCTCATGGACTTGACCCTTTCCCGGAATTATAGGTTCCTCTTTTATTCTATCACAGATGAGCCTTCGCATGCAATCTTTTTTTTAATAAATTCTTTACCGGTACTGTTAATACAAATATGTATTTATATCATACATGTAAGCTGCCTTCGCCAAAAGTCAAGCATGCGCCGGCTGAAAATCATAAAAAATGTCGAGCAGGCTGGCCTGGCTGCCACAAGGCCCTTGTCTCCAGAATGATACGCCTGCAATTCGTTGCGCGGCGGATTTTGTTCGATATTTTCATTGATGCAGGCTTGATTCGGATGAATGCTGGATTAACTTGTATTATAATAAAACAATCAAGGCTGATCATGACAGAAGACGCCGTATATTCAAAAAGCGAACAGGTAAGACAGCGGATCCTCAGCGCAATCGAGTCCGGAAAATATCCCGCAGGTGTCTGCATACATTCCGAGAACGATCTTGTTGCGATGACTGGTACGAGCCGTGTTACTGTCCGCGAAGCAATATCAAAACTTGTCGACAAGGGCTACCTCAGAAGGATCCAGGGCAAGGGAACGATGGTGATAAAATCAGGCCCGCATGCAACCGCTTCATCGGTCAAGTCCATCTACGTCTTTACGGTCAGTCCTCACGCGGTCGACCTTTTCGGCAATGGCATTCTTGCAGGTGTCCATGACGCCTTGTCCGGTGACGAATATCCTGTATTCCTGAAGAACATCCCGTCCCCCTCGGACTTCAATTCATATGTCGAAAAAGAAATACATCAGGAGAACTGCCGCGGAATCATACTGTCGGGAGATCTTTCCAACAGAAAATACGCTGAAGCCGTGCTGAAAAAAAATATCGCATGTGTCAGCATCGGAATTCCATCGGACGGCGCCGACATCCCGTATGTCGAGGTCAACCATGAACACGGAATCCGGATGGCTGTCGATGAACTTGTCTCAAAGGGGCACAGGCGCATCGCATTCTTCGACTATCCTCTTGACTGGGGGCACACAGCGTCGATCCTCGCAAGGGAGGCGGGATACAAAAATGCCATCAAGGCTGCTGGCCTCAAGCTCGATCCGTCTCTCATCATCCGCTATAAGATGCTAGGTCCTTCCGGCAGGGAACATGCCATCAGGCTGATCAAGCGCGAACTCACATACAGCGCGGCGATTATAGTCGGATATAGCTTTGTAACGGAATACGTCAGCGAGCTGACCGCATATGGCTTTTCAATACCCGGGGATCTTGCGATCATTAATTATAAGGGCTATGCGAACTTCGACGACAAGACGGGCCTGTTCATGACCTGCATAGTCCAGCCCCTCCATGAAATGGGCAGGGCTGCAGTCGATCTTCTTCTGGGCAGGAACAAGACAGCCAGGTCGGTCCTGTTCGAACCGTCATTTGTCAAAGGCCAGACTGTTTCAGACAAACCGATAATCCATAAAAAATGAGACCATAAACCACAGAACACACAGATTACACAGAAAATACTGAACAATAAAAACTGAATTTATATAAGGGGAGAGAAAATGAGCCACGTGTTTACCCGCCGTTTTGCGAAGTTCGCAAAAGTTTCGATGTCCATAATCGCCTTGACCGTCTGCTCGTTCCTATACGCGCAGGACAATCTCCTGAAGAACGCGGATTTCAAGACTGATGCGGACGGCAACGGAATTCCCGATGGCTGGGGCAACCCGAAAGGTGTTACGTATCCTATGGAAAATGGGAAAAGATGGCTGAAGATAGAAGGCGGCGGACTCAGCGTGGGCATGAAGATACCGGTCGAGTCCAAGTGGAAGTCCCTGACTCTTTCCTTCAAGGTCAGATACAAGGACGTAGAACTGGGCGACCAGGACTGGAAGACCGCACGCATGGCGATGGTCTTCAACGACAAGGCCGGAAAAAAAGTCGGTGATTGGCCTTCAGTGTGGGGTGAAACCGGAACTTCCGACGGCTGGATCACGTTCGAACGCGAATACAAGATTCCCGAGGGCGCCGACCACCTTGGCCTGAATCCCGCGAACTTCGGAAAATCAGGGACTGTCGAATTCGACGAGATCAAGGTTGTCGTAGGCAAGGCGGTAAAAGCCAAATATGTAGATCTCGCGGATGCAAAGATCCCGGATAAGAATCTTGTCGAGAACGGAAACTTCGAGATCGATTCAGACAAGGATGGGACACCCGACAAATGGGACAAGAGGGATGGCATCTCCTATCCATCAGAAAACGGAAAGCGCTGGCTGAAGATCGATGGTGGACAGAAGAACATAAACCGGAAGATAAAACTTGAATCCGGATGGGGCGTTCTCAAGCTGTCCTTCAAGGCAAGGGCGAAGGATGTGGTTCCTGGAGACGAAGGCTGGCAGAATGCGCGCATGGCGATGAACTTCGCCGATGAGGATGGAAAGAAGGTCGGCGAGTGGCCTGAAGTCTTCAACTGGAAGGACAGCACACTCGGCTGGGTCGACTGCGAGCGCGACTACAAGATTCCACCGGACGCGGCCTTCCTTTTCCTGAACCCTGCTAACTATGGCAAGTCAGGAACATTGGAGATCTCGGATATTGTCCTCAAGGTGATATCTGTCAATTACAAGGGCGACATGGCTCTTCCTGAAGGTGCCGACAAGGAGCCGTGGGACATGGCGAAGGCATGGAAGAGCACAAATGCTACGCAGGAGAAGATCTGCTTGAACGGCCTTTGGCGGGTGCTTCCTGAAATTGCAGAAAAAACAGTTCCGCCTGCCGACGGAGCCGGATGGGGCTGGTTCAAGGTTCCGGGTGTCTGGCCGGCACAGGACTGGACAGTCGGTGATGCGACCCAGAAGTTCCTCCTGCCGCCAATGGCCGAGGACATGATTTCCGGAAAGACCATAGATCAGGTCTGGTACAAGAGGGATATTTTTCTTCCGGCCACATGGGCCGGAAGAAAGATATATCTGGATTTTACATTGCTCCAGACAAACGCAAAGATATTTGTAGATGGAAAACCAGAAGGGGAAATCTGGTTCCCCGGTGGAAGATTTGACCTGACGAACTCTGTCGAAGCAGGAAAAAAATATACGTTGTCGATCCTTGTGACCGCGCGTCCTCTCGAGGCCGAGAGCAAGGTCTTCATGGCTCCGGACAGGATCATTTCAAACAAGGCGACCGTGAAGTTCAAAGGTATCGCCGGAGATCTATATCTCTGCTCCGAGTCTAAGGCGAATTCAATCCAGGACGTGCATGTGATAAGTTCAGTTGCTGAAGGGAAAGTAAGTTTCAAGACGAAGATTGCTAATCCTGCCACCGGTGAGTATACCATGAGCGCACGTGTCTATGACCGTTTTGGCAAGGAAGCCAGATCGTTCAAGTCCGGCAGGATTACCTTCTCTCCTGAGAAAAACGAATACGTATTCGGCGGTGACTGGAAAGATGCGCTCCTCTGGGACACGAACACTCCGCAGAACATATATACCGCAGTTGTTTCCCTTGAAGATGCGAGCGGGAAGAAGATTGATGAACTGCTTCCGGTGAAGTTCGGATTCAGGGAGTTCAGGATCGACGGCAAGGATTTCTATCTCAACGGGAAGCTGATCAGGCTGAGGGCGCTCTGGGTGAACAGCATTGCGGATTTCGCGGACAAGTCGGATTACTCGGCCGGCATGAACCTGTGCAGGAGGATGAAGGAATACGGTTTCAACTTCTTCATCACCGGAAATTATGATTTCGATCCCGGAAACGTGGCTTACATGGATGCGCTCTTCGATGCGTCCGATGAATCCGGGATGCTTTCTTCCTTCTCGTTGCCGCACATCAATAATTTCAAATGGCTGAAAAGCGAAGCGGCCGTGAAGAACTACAGCGAACTCACGGAATGGCTGATCTCCCGCATGAAGAACCATCCTTCAATAGTAATGTATGCGATGAACCATAACGCCAACGGATACCATGGCGACCAGAATCCCCTCAAGATGGACGGCTTATACGAGCCGGAGAAAGTCCCGAGCGAGATTGCAAAGACGTTCAAGGATTCGTACAAGGAGAGAAGGGCGAAGTCACTGGAGGCCGCCGCGATCTCCAAGACCTTTGATCCCACGCGTCCCGTATATCACCACCAGTGCGGAAACCTCGGAGATGTCTATACCGTCAACTGCTATCTGAACTGGGCGCCGCGCCAGGAACGTTCCGAATGGATGGAGCACTGGAACAAGAACGGGGCGAAGCCTTTCTTCTTTGTGGAATGGGGACTGCCGCACATTTCGTCCTGGTCGAGCTACCGCGGACCTGAATTCATATGGAGATGCGTTGCTTTCCAGAGCGTCTGGGACAGTGAATTCGCCTCCTCGATCACCGGAGAGGGCGCATATGAGATGACTCCTGAAAAGATAAAGCTGATCGATATCGAAGAAAAGAATTATGCTCTGGGCAAGCCTTTCCACTGGGGCGGAGTCCTCACTCCGACCCTTTCGAACATGGAAAAGAACCACCGCGAGATAATGGCGTATTACGCTGACGACAACTGGCGCTCTCACAGGGCGTGGGGTGTTTCCGCAATGCTTCCATGGGACCAGGGCGAACTCTGGGCGAGGGTGAATCAGACTCCTGACAAGGACAATCCCGGCAAGTACAAAGACCTGCAGAAACCTGGCATCGTGCCTGATTTCATCCACAGGGGCGGACAGTTCATCCATGATCCGGGAGATGGGAAGAATTTCAAGCCGTCGACGATCGGCAGTGCGTTCCTGCGGCTTAACAGGGAGATGCTCGGATTCATCGGCGGAGCTCCGAAGTTCGCTGACAAGTCACACAACTTTGCTGCAGATGAAAATGTTTCAAAACAGCTTGTCCTTATAAATGATTCGCGCGAGACGAAGAAGTGCGCATACTCATGGAAGATTGAAGGTGCCGATCTGAAAGGCTCTGGCGATGCCGAACTCAAGCCGGGCGAGATAAAATTCGTTCCAGTGAATTTCAAGATGCCTGCCACCGGAGACAGGCTGGTGATGAAGGCCGACTTCGATTTCATGGGCGAGAAACAGTCGGACGAGTTCGCGCTTACGCTGGTCAAGACAGACACTTCGAAAATAAAGATGGCTTCTAAAGTCCTGCTCTTTGATCCTGAAGGATTGACTGCCAAGTCACTTGACGCCTGTGGCATATCATATTCGAAGATCAATTCTACTGCAGAAGCGGCAAAGGGGGACATCCTTGTTATTGGAAGAAATGCTCTGTCGAAAAAGGAGCCGATCTACGATCTCAACAAGGTCGCGGACGGACTGAAGGTGGTCGTCTTCGAGCAGGATGAAACAAGCTATTTCAACAAGATCGGGTTCCGTGTGAATGTTCAGGGTATCCGCAACACGTTCATCCGTGTAAAGAACCATCCGATACTTAATGGTATAAACGAAGACATGCTCAGGGACTGGCGCGGTGCGTCGACGCTGACTCCGCCAAACCTTGATGTCCCGGGATTCGAGGAGAGGGATCCGACTTGGGAATGGTGTGGATTTATCAATACGCGCGTCTGGCGCTGCGGAAACCGCGGGAACGTCTGTTCCGTCCTGATCGAAAAACCAGATCGCGGAAACTGGCTGCCGATCCTCGACTGCGGATTTGACATGCAGTATTCACCGCTCCTGGAATATTCAGAGGGCGCAGGAAAAATAATATTCTGCCAGCTCGATGTGTCCGGCCGGACTGAAAATGATCCGGTCGCCTCGAACATCGTGAAGAACATATTCAAATACATGGATACCGCCAAACCTGTCCAGGCCAGGAAAGTCCTTTATGCCGGTGACGCCAGAGGATCAAAACTCCTCGAGGATCTCGGAGTGAAATTTGCTGTGTTGAAGGATGGGGAGAAGCCTTCAGCTGATTCCCTCCTTGTCGCTGGTCCAGGAGCAAACGTCCTGAACTTGAAGGAAGCGTTAAGTTCCGGAACGAACATGCTCGGTCTCGGCCTCGATGAGAAAACCATAAGTTCGATCCTCCCTGATACGGCCAAGATGAATAAATTCACCGGATATTCATCCCTTGTGAAGGATCTCTCGGCAGGGGAGTTTTCAGGCATAAGCAATTCCGAACTGCACTGGAGAGGCAAACTTTCCTTTGATGGATTTGCGGAAAAGACGGATTCGTCATGCGACATGCTCAGGAGCTTCAGGATAGGCAAGGGCACCGCGGTGCTCTGCCAGGTGGCTCCGTGGGACATTGACTATGTGAAGAAGCCGTATCAAAGACCGACTTACAGGCGTGATTGTTTCCTCGTATCCAGGCTCCTGGCGAATCTCGGTGCCGCCGCTGAATCTCCGCTCCTTGCGAATTTTGCAAGAGTACCGGCGGGCTCCAAATTCCAGATCACCGCAGGATGGGTTGGTGAGGCTGACAAGGACAACACCGGCGATTCAAAAGGCTGGTCGAAGGAGGAATTCGACGACGCGGCATGGCGTCCGATACAGGTGCCGGGAATGTTCGATGTGTACAGGAAGGATTTGGAAGGATATGACGGATATTTCTGGTACAGGCTCAAGTTCAAGACTCCTGACGGATTCAATCCGGATGAGGAGCTTACCCTCAAGATGGGCGGGATCGATGACGAGTCATGGATCTGGTTGAACGGCAAATTCCTCGGGGAAGTGACCAAGATCACGAATCCGAAGGACTATTATATGGCGCCCAGGACATATGTCCTTAGTCCGGGCACGCTGAGGAAGGACGGAGTCAATACGATTATCGTGAAGGTGAACGACACGTATCTGAACGGTGGATTCAAGGATGTGCCGTTGCTTGTGAAGAAAGGGGCTCCATGGCTCAATACTTATTACCTGCAGGAGCCAATTGCCGACGATGATCCATACAGGTATTACAGGTGGTAAATTTCAGCTGGGCTGAAATTTACAATGAAGAATGTGATACAGGCGTCTCGCCTGTGTAATAGTAGGGACGGGCTTTAGCCTGTCCCATTCTTTAAAATAAAGATGGTACATGCTTCCGCCGTCGCAAAGAAGCTATGGCGGACACGGGAAGCACGTACCTACTCTGGGAAAGTAAAATTTCTATAAGGAGAAAAACATGAAAATAGCGATGTTGAGCGGATGTCTGGCGGCGGCGATTTTTACCGGAACGGCTGTAAATGCCCAGGAGGCGAAGAAGGAGAAGGTTCCTGTGGTTATTCTGAAGCTTGACGATATGTGCACGAACGGAGCGCCCTCGAACGGCTCGAACGCGGTGTCACCGAGATGGCAGAAACTCATTGATTATATCCAGAACAAGAAGCTCAAGGCCACCATTGGCGTCATGGGATTCTCTCTCGAGGCTGACAACCAGAAATATTTCGACTACCTGAAGGATCTGGACAAGAAGGGATTCGAGCTCTGGAACCATGGATACAAGGTCCGGAAGGGACAGGAGGATTCGGCGGAGTTCGAGAAAGTTCCCATGGAGGAGCAGAAGGCTTCTCTAGAAAAGACGCAGAAGCTCATGAAGGACAAGACCGGAATCGAGCTGAAGGCATTCGGCCCGCACTGGTCGGGTACCAGCGAGGAGACTTTCCAGGCGCTTGAGCAGATATCGGAGATTAAGATGGTGTTCTTCTATGCTCCGCCGTCGAAAAAGACGGGCAAGTTCATATTCGAAAGAAATGTGAATCTTGAATCTTCGCCTGGCAATCCCGACTTTGAAAAGTTCAAGGCCGCCTACGAGAAGTTTGCCGGGCAGAAGGCCTATATCTGCATGCAGGGCCATCCGAACATGTGGGCGACTGACGAGAAATGGAATGGATTTGAGAAGATTATGGACTATCTTATCGGGAAAGGCTGTGTCTTCATGACAGCCTCGGAGTATCTGGCGACAGTGAAGAAGTAGGGACGGGCTTTAGCCTGTCCCATTCTTAAATATAATGCTGGTACATGCTTCCTTCGACAAGCTCAGGACAGGAAAGCACGTACCTACTTTAGGAGTCCACTATGAAATTCGCGTTGCTGACGTTTTGCCTGGCCGCCATTCCACTGGTAGTTACAGGAGTAAATCCCGAGGAGTGGAAACTTGTCTGGGCTGATGAATTCGACAAGGATGGGCTTCCCGATCCGGCGAAATGGGACTACGAGGAAGGATTAGTAAGGAACGAGGAGGCGCAGTATTACACCCGTGAAAGACTGGAGAATGCCAGAGTTGAAGGCGGGATACTCATACTCGAAGGCAAGAAGGAGCAATTCAAGAACAAGGCATTCAAACCGGGTTCGCTCACGTGGAAGACGAAGAGCGAGAACGCTGAATATACTGCCGCAAGTATCATCACAAAAGGCAAGTTCAGTGCCAAGTACGGCAGGATAGAGGCGAGGGCGAAGATCCCGCAGGGGCTCGGAACCTGGCCCGCCATCTGGATGCTGGGCGATACGAGGAACACCGGCAAGGGCTGGCCGCTCTGCGGTGAGATCGATATAATGGAGTTTGTCGGCAAGGAGCCGGACAAGATCCACGGCACCGTCCATTTCTCCAAGGACGGCAAGCACAAGTCCAATGGCGGGAAGCTTCTGGCCCAGAAGCCATTCGATGATTTCCACATATACGCCATAGAATGGGATTCCGAAAAGATAGACTTCTATTTCGACGAACAGAAATACCATACGTTCAAGCTGGCCGATGCGGACGAGGGAACCTATAACGCATTCCGCGAACCTTTCTACCTCCTCATGAACTTCGCAATAGGCGGCAAATGGGGCGGCAAGATAGATGACAAAGTCCTTCCGCAGAAATTCCTGATCGACTATATAAGGGTGTATCAGAAGGCGAACTAAGAAGCAGAACTTCGAACTTCCAACTTCGAATATCGAATTTTGGGACATTATATAAAAGAAGCCCTGAGGGCTTGACTACTGCCTAAAAACTAATAGATTTGCTGCCCGTTTGTAGTTAGCGCATTCTTGCGTGTGTGATTCCAAAAGAAACAGTCAATAATGGCTTGACTGCAAACATATTAAAAATAATTTGGAGCAAGTTTGTAGTTAAGCTCGCAAGAGCTGTTCTTCAGTATTTGTTTGAAATTTGGATTTTGAAACTTGGAATTTATCCGCAAGGATTCGAGGGGGGGGCAATGAAGAAGGTTTCACAGGGAGAATTATATATCCTGAAGGAGGCGAAGCTTGACAGGCAGGTACTGCAGGAGCTTATCGCGTTCAACAGGAAATACCAGGACAGGATTCTCAGATATTTCGCAGAGATGAAGATCGATTTTGAGAAGAGCCATCCCGGCGTGAAATATCCCGGTCTTTTTGCCGAAGTCGATTCCATCAGCGGAAAGATGAGGCCGACTGAAGACCAGAAGGTCTGGAGCTGGGGTGACTGCCGCGGACTCGGAATATGGTCCTATCTTATCGCCAAGGGCGTGATCCCCGACGAAGAAACCGAGATCTATGGAAGGAAGCTCAATCTCAGGAACTTCTTCAGCGAATACTGCGATTTCATCTATCTGTGCCTCAAGGAACGATACGAGCTGAACGGCGGAAGAATTCCGTTCATCGTCGATGTCCTGACCAACAAAGCTTCCAATGATCCCGCAAATGTCCCGTGCGCTCCCGGCGAATGCGAGCCGACCCATGTCTTTGCCGCCGACGGATTCATGCAGTACGGCATCATGAAGGGCAATAAGGACTCCCTCGAGCTCGGGCTCAAGTTCCTCGACGAGTCGATTGTCTGCGGAATGAACTTCAGGAATGTCGACCATATCACCAAGAAAAGGAATCCCTACAACGGTCATGGATTCATTATGGTCACACTCGGTGCGATCATCGACACATTGAAATGCATGGAGTATAGGGGGGCCTCCGCCGTTGTTGCGCCGGGGCTTAAGGAGAAGCTTTTGAGACAGGGGTTCATGATCTCCGAATTCATCCTGCATAACTTTTGCAATCCTGAGACCGGACATTTCTGGGAATACAACTGCAAGGAAGGCAATCCATATATCACCCCTGAAGGATATCTGATATCCGATCCCGGACATGTCTCCGAGGCGTGCGGCTTCATTGCGGAACTCGAGACAATGTCGGACGAATTCAAGTTCAAGTTTTCCTCCAACCTCGTAAAGATCATGCGCTCAATCTCCGACAAGGGATACAGCAAGGCCGGAATAATGTTCAAGAACATTGATCTGCTTACAGGCGCGGGGCTTTACGACAAGGCTGATGCGAAAGGCAGGAAACACAGGACTTCACCTTGGTGGAACGTAAGGGAATGCTGTGCTGCGACAATGAAGCTCTTCGAGATCACCGGCGACAACTCATGTCTTGAGATGTACCGGAAGGCTCAGAATGCCACTTATCTCAATTTCCCCAACGAGAAAATCGGCGGGCTCATGGTCCAGACACTCGACGCCGACACCTTGAAACCTCTCCCATTCTTCCCCGCCACCGGCAACCTCGATCCCATGCACGATACAAGAGCCCGCGAAAGGGAAATAGAAGCGATGGAAAGATTGCTTGCGAAGACAAGGGGATGAGTGGATGTTGATATCGAATAAATGACTGCCTGTCTGGGATTTATTGATGAGCGGACGCGAATCTTTGGTGGTCCCTTGCCGTGTCTGGCGTAGCCTTTCGGCGAATACTGAGTACCGCTTTTCTTCTGCGAAGTTTGCTTCGCAGGGAACACTCTTCGACGTTGCTCAGGGCAGGAGGCTGAAGCAAGCTTCAGCACATACTCCGAAAGACACTTCGTGTCAAATAAGAGGTGAAATACGTGGCTGGATAATAAATCTTTTCCTGCGTCCGCAGGAAAAGATTTATTTGATCATGCCCTTCTTGCGGGCGTAATTGAATATGCCGCCAGCCTCGACGACTTCCCTGACGTCCCCGATATCCTTCAGCTTGTGTGTCTTTCCTGTCTTGACGACAGTAAGTTCGTTCTTTTCCAGGTTGATCTCGACCTCGTCTCCGGTCTTGAGTTCCTTGGTCAGGATGTCAGATGTCGCTTCTACCGGGAACACTTCGCCTGTGGCAATGCAGTTGCGGAAGAATATTCTGGCGAATGAATTTGCAATGACAGCCTTGGTGCCGGCGGCTCCGAGACTCACTGGAGCGTGCTCCCTGCTTGAACCGCAGCCAAAGTTATTAGCTCCGATGATTATCGGATATTCCGTCTTAAACTCGCCATCCTTTACGAACCTTGTCTTGTAGCTGTCCGGAAGACCGCAGAGCGCGTAGCTCCCAAGCTTCTTGTATTCATCCGGATTTGTCGGAACGAGATTAAGATACTGAGCCGGAATGATCTGGTCCGTGTCGATATTGTCTCCGACAACGAAGATCTTTCCTTTTATTATATTGTGGTGTGACATTGGTTCTCCTTTATTTTTCCATTCGATAGCAGTCGGTCGCAATCGAATTTGTTAAACGTCCTTCGGGTCTGTGATTTTGCCTTTTATCGCGGAAGCAGCCGCCGTGAGCGCCGACGCGAGAATGGTCTTCGAGCCTTTCGAGCCCATTCTTCCAGGGAAGTTGCGGTTCGTCGTGCTTACGCAGATCTCGTCGTTGTTGCAACGCCCGAAAGTATCAACAGGTCCGCCGAGGCATGCCGCGCATGAGGGCGGTGCCGGTGTTTCGCAGCCGGCATCCTCGAAGATCTTGAAGATGGTCTTGCCTCCGATCTTTTCAGTTGCAAGCGCCTTCTCGACTTCGACCGTTGCCGGGACAATGAATGTCTTGACCTTTACCTTTTTTCCTGCGAGTATTGAAGCGGCCATTTTAAAATCCTCGATCTTGCCGCCGGTACAGCTTCCAATATAGACCCTGTCGATCTTGTAGTCCTTCATCTCGGCCGCAGTCTTCACTTTGTCAGGAGAGAACGGCATCGCTACTACAGGTACTAACTTCGTAGCGTCATATTTCTTGACGGAGAGATATTTCGCGTCCTTGTCGCTGTAGAAGCATTCAAACGGCTTCTTGGTCTTGGATTTCACATAGGCAATCGTCTTGTCGTCAGGAGCTATGATCCCGTTCTTGCCTCCGGCCTCGATGGCCATGTTGCAGATGGTCATGCGTTCCTCGACGCTGAGAGATTCGATCGTCGAACCCGCAAATTCCATTGCGCAGTAAGTGGCTCCGTCGACACCGATGTCGCCGATTATCCTGAGTATGATGTCCTTGGCGGAAACTCCTTTCGGGAGCTCTCCGTCAATGACGAATTTTATTGTCGCTGGAACCTTGATGAGGAGTTTTCCGGTTCCCATTACGAATCCTGCATCGGTATTGCCGATGCCGGTCGCAAATTCCCCGAGCGATCCGTGCGTGCAGGTGTGGGAGTCGGTGCCGAAAAGCACTTCGCCCGGACGGCAATGCCCTTTTTCCGGAAGAGTGACATGGCATACTCCCGAATATGTCGGCGTTCCCGGATCATAGAAATATTTTATTCCCTGTTCCTTTACGAACTTCCTGAGCGTGTCCACGTTCCTGTGGCACATCTCGTCGGACGTGTAGATGTAATGGTCCGGTATGATGACGACTTTTTCGCGGTCCCAGACCTTGGCGGAACCACCGAATTCGCGCTTGAACACACCTATGGTTCCCGGTCCGCATACGTCATGTGTCATGAGGATGTCAGCGCTCACCCAGATGTTGTCCCCGGGATCGGCGTCCTTCTTACCTGCAGCTTTTGCAAGGATTTTCTCTGTTATTGTCATTTTATTATTTCCTAAGTTTAAGTTTTTAAATTGTGTTCATAGTTATGCAAAATGGCATGTCAAATGCCATTTTGCATCTTGCATGCCTTCACGGCGTTGTGCATCAGCATGGCGATGGTCATCGGGCCGACTCCGCCTGGGACAGGTGTTATCCAGGAGGCCTTTTCTGCGACTTCCGCAAATTTCACGTCGCCTACGAGCTTGTGCCCTTTTGGAGCGGTTTTGTCTTCAACACGGTTTATGCCTACGTCTATCACGACGGCGCCTTTTTTCACCATGTCGGCTGTCACGAATTCGGCCTTGCCTATTGCGGCGATCAGGATGTCTCCCTGGCGCGTATAATCTGCGATGTTCGCAGTTCTGGAATGGCAGACAGTCACGGTCGCGTTTGCGCCTTTTGCCTTCTGCATCAGAAGCGCCATCATCGGTTTGCCGACGATGTTAGAGCGACCGATTATGACTGCGTGCTTGCCAACCGGATCTATGCCGCTTTTTTCAAGCAGCACCATGATCCCATGCGGAGTACAGGGGTAGAATCCGTCCGTATCGCCGTTGAGCATCTTGCCGACATTGATCGGATGGAAGCAGTCCACATCCTTTTCCGGCTTTATTGCCATTACAATTGCCCCCTCGTCGATTTGCGGCGGCGGGGGCGACTGGACGAGTATGCCATGGATCTTCGGGTTGTTGTTGAGTTCATTGACAACCGCAAGCACCTGTTCCTGTGTGGCGTTCTTGTCGAGGACCCTTTTTTCGGAATAGATCCCGAGTTCAAGAGACTTCTTGGCCTTCATGTTCACATATACGGACGATGCCGGGTCGTCGCCCACAAGCACGACCGCCAATCCGGGCTGGAGGTTGTGGTTTCTCGCCAATGATGCGACTTCCCGGGCGGTTTCAACGTGAACCTGTTCAGCTATCTTCTTGCCGTCGATTATATTTGCCATGATATATTCCCTTAAAAACTTGTTCATTTGAATAAAGAGATTTAAATTATACATCATAATATGGATTTTTAAATTTCCCAACAGGAGATTTTAGAGGTTTCCTTAATTTATGCGAGTCCTAGTATATAACATAGCCTATGGAACCGGAGCTCCCGAATCGCTCTACCGCAATTTCAGCACGGCACACCGGTATGTCCGCACAAAGGACACGCATATCAGGAAGATAATTGATTTCATAAGCAAGGCCGATCCGGACATCCTCGGTCTTGTCGAGGTCGACACCGGCTCATATAGGACGAAATACGTCAACCAGGTCGAATTCATCGCCGGGCACATTAAACATCATCACCAGTCATCCATTAAGTATAATCATGGTTTTCTTTCAAAGAGAATGCCGATCGTCAGGAAGCAGGCGAATGCCATTTTGACCAAGCTGAAGGTCCCGGACGGCAACTTCCATTTTTTTCCGGCCGGATTCAAAAGATTGTTGATCGAGATCGACATTGCAGGCATAAGATTTTTCCTAGTCCATCTTTCCGTCCAGAAGAGGGTGCGCAAGCTGCAGCTTACACATCTTGCGAAACTCGCAAAGGGGCTCAAGCCGGTGATCATCGCAGGCGACTTCAACACGTTTTCCGGACCGAAGGAGATTCATGAGCTGCAGCAGGAGCTGGGGCTTGTGAATCCGAACACCGACAACCTGCCCACTTTTCCGTCATGGAAACCGAGCAGGCAGCTTGATTTCATACTCTGCTCCCACCAAATAAAGATCCAGCACTTCGAGGTCCCAAAAGTGCAATTCTCCGATCATCTTCCCCTCCTGTTGGATTTCAAAATGTGAAGAGAAAGATTTTCGACAGGATAACAGGATTTACAGGATATTAAGATGGACAATCAATCAGGGGAACAGCCCTTAAGGGCTTAACTACGAGCATATTCCCAATTCTTGAGCATAAGGTTGTAGTCAATGCCGTGAGGCATGTTTCCTTATTTATTTTTCAGAGAATTCAGCTTGTCCTCAAGGTCTTTGATGTATTTCGGGTCTCGGTGGTTCTCGATGAGATCCTTCAGCTTGTCAATCCTCTTCTTCAAATCCTCATCCTTCTTTCCGGAAAAGGCGTACGTTTTTTCAAGGTTCTCGAGAGTTTCCCTTTCCTTTGCCCATGATTTCTTTACATAATCAATTTCCGCTTGAAGGTGAAGAATCCTAAATTCGTCAATAGAGTATACTTTTTCCTTAATGCCTTTTTTGGGCATGAAGAAGAAGCCTGCAGTCCAGTCGTCTGGTTTATCCGACCAGACTCCGATGTCAAGTTTTTCCCAGAGACTATCTATTGCTTTTATAATCGCATCATTTTTAGCTATAAAACAGTAATTGACGTCGTTTATCCGGTTTTTGCCATCATAATGGATTTCTATGATGCAGACTTTACCTGTATTGCCAATTAACTCTTGAACGACAGTGGAGGTGAAAACGAAGATGTATTTTGGCTGTTTTGCCTTGTTTATTGTGATTGCGATACCTCGGAGTCCTGAAGATAAAAAATCCATGCTGGCGTTGAATTCATTCTTGTAATTGCCCCATTCTCCCTTAAGAAAATTCTCCAGCAACTGGTTTATCTCCCCTTTTCTACACTCAATGCTTTGGGTTGATTTGAAAACTATATCGGCCGTGTTCTCAATTAATCTTAACTTGCTTTCAGCATGCAAGTCCTTTGCCTTCATTCTTTTAATGTATTCTGAAACATCGACCTTGTCGTCTTCATAAAGAAATGAGTATGGGCTTGTCGAGTAAGTGAAATAGAAATTCAAATCCGGATCATTTTCATCTTTTGAAACGATTTCCTTCAGTACCTTCTGGATTCTTATGGAGTCACCGGACTGGCTTTCTGGATTTCCTGTATCAGAAGAAAGGCAAATAATGTTCATTAAGGCAATTATTTGCATGAGAATCAATGATTTGTATTTCATTTTTAACTCCTTGGCGCGCAATAGGGGCCTTCGGGGAAGACCGCTACCTTCATCCCATTTTTCAGGCAGGATTCGAAGATCTTCCTGACTGTCTTCTCAATCTCATTCTTCTTTGTCGAAGACCCATTGACGGAAAGTTTTGAAAGGCTTTTTGAATCAATGCCATTGGTGACGAAGTGGAGGCCTGTCTCTCCGATCTTCTCAAGAGTCCTGCATTGCATCTGAAGCTGCCACTGGTCCTTTATGAAGTGCCCAGGGGCACATATCTCTCTGGGAAAATCCTGCCATCTGCCGGAATATTTCTCCATCGTTGCCTGGTATTCCGGGCTGCCAATTCCCTCTACACAGCTGCCGAATGAAATTATAATTCCATTTTTCTTTACAGCTGGTGTGCATGAGACCATTCCTTTGACGCACTGATAGAATGTGGCGTCAAGCGGATAGCCTCCGCAGGAAGTCACTGCAATGTCGGCTTCAACTTCGACTTTCTGGCAGCTGCAACCCGAGACGAATTTACATGCCGCCGCATGAGCTTCCTCGAGCCCGCCTGAAAAAGCCTTGACGAGCTGGCGCTCATTGTTCAGCACGACGTTCACCGAGAAATCGACTCCTGCGAGTTTCGCAATTGAAATGGATTCGAGATGGCAGGGATTGCCTTTGAGATTCCCGTTGCAGGCGAGGGGGGACGAGAGGAATTCATAGCCGTGGAATTTCTTTACGGTCTCCAATGAAACAAGTCCCGGGCACACCGCCTTGCGTCCGCCTGAGAACCCTGCCATGAAATGGGGTTCGACGAGTCCGGTGACGATTTTGAAATCGGCTTCCGCGAAGACCTTGTTTATCTTTACTTTGGATCCCGACCAGCTTTTTCCGGGAAGTTCGACGAGTCCGAATTCATTTTCCGCCCTGTGGTCGATAATCCTATAGTTCCTGACGACATCTTTGCCGAACATCTCGAGCCGTTCCTGTTTTGTGCTTGGACGGTGCATTCCGGTGGCGATTATAATAACTATGTTTTCCTTTGCGATATTCGCAGATTCAATTTCGTGTAGGAGTTCCAGCAGGAAACGGCTGTATGGGATTGGCCGGGTGATGTCGGAAACCACTACGGCGACCTTGCCTTTGCGGCCTTTCAGAAGTTCAGCCAGTGGTTTTGAGCCGACTGGTTTCCTGACCGAGTCGGTTACAAGCTCGGAGTCGGACTTTTCTGGTTCTGGGAATTTTGATTTATAAACGATCGAGTCATCTGGTACCACCAGCGCGATCTCATCTCTGCCATATAGGAATTTGATGTTCACTGGTTGATGACTCTTTCGTAATCAGCATGGGAACCTATCCATACCCAGATAAAGTCATTTCCATCCTTTATTGAAAGAGCTCTGTAGTCAAGTCCAACTCTTGCAGACCAGAATTTGCCTGTTTTCTTGAATTGGAGAGAAGGATGATGTGGATTGGCTTTTAGTAATGCGAAATTCTTTGCTGCCAGCTTTTGCATGGGCTCAGGAAGTTTATTAAGATAATCCCAGAAGCAGTCTGATGTCTTGTGCATTACAGATCCCGGAGTTTCCCTTTTCTCTTGTCGGAGATGGCTTCAGCCACAAGAAAGTCCAGTTTCCCAGATTTAGAGTCTTCTTCAATCTGTTTGTCCCACGCCGTCCAGTCCTTTTCGGAGAACCATTGGCGCAGGCGTACAAAATCCCTCTTGGGCAGAGAGTTTATTGCGGATTTGATGTCTTCAATTTTGTTTATTGTAACCATGACATAAAATACTATTGAGTGAGTTTGTTTTCAAGTAGGTGCAATCTTGTTACTCTGTCAGGGATTCGGCAAGCAGCTTCTCCAGCTTCTTGGATACGGTCTCCCATTCATGAAGCGCTTTTGGAAGCTCCTCATGGATCTCGGTCAGGCGCCTGTTTGTTGCGGCATAATCTATCTTCCAGTCAGGAGATTCCATCTTTGCTACAAGCTCCTTTTCTTCGGCCTCCAGAGAGTCAATGATTTTTTCAGTGTCAGCCAGTTTTGTCGTAAGATCCTTTTTCCTGCGTCCGCGTTCCTGGATCAGTTCGGCACGTTCCCGGCGCTGCACTTTCCGTTCGGATTCCTTTGGTTTGGAGATTTCCTCTGCGAGTTCCGCAGAAGGAGACTCCATCGCCATTTTTTCGCAGTAGTAGTCATATCCACCGCTGTAGAGCTTGATCCCGGGCGGGCGCATCGCCGCAATAGTTGTTGCAACCTGCCTTACGAACTGGATGTCGTGGCTGACTATGCAGATCGTCCCTTGGAATTCCTTTAGCGCTTTTTCCAGCGCCTCGCGTGCGGCGATGTCCAGATGTGTCGTCGGTTCATCGAGAATGAGGAAGTTCGGCGGATTAATGAGAAGCCGTGCGAATGCAAGACGGATCTTTTCTCCGCCGCTCAATACTCCAACCGTCTTCTCGACAGTGTCTCCGGAAAAACCAAAGCCTCCGAGGAGATTTCTGATTTCCTGCATTCCTGCATCCTCGCTGAATCTTTTTACGGTTTCAAAAACTGTCAGATCGGGATCCATCGTCTCGGCAAATTCCTGTGACTGGTATCCAGGGACGACATTGTGACCGAGTGTGCGGGTTCCTTCGGACGGTAGCAGGATTCCGGCGACAACCCTTAGGAATGTCGATTTTCCAGTTCCGTTAAGACCGACAAATGCGAGCTTGTCTCCGCGCTGCACACTGAGGTTGACGCCCTTTAGAACCCAGGTGCTGCCGTCATAGGTGAGACCGATGTTTTCAAGCCGCACAACTTCCTGTCCGGATCTTTCAGGCTTCTTGAGACGTATTTTCCCTGGACTTGTTATCCGGTGGGGAATTACGATCTCCTCCAAGCGTTCAAGCATCTTAATCTTGCTCTGTACAAGTGCAGCCTTGGTGTTTTTGGCGCGGAACCTGTCTATGAACATCTGCGCCTGTTCGCGTATCCGGCGCTGGTTCTCCGCCGCCGCAAGACGTTGTTCATAGCGAATGACGCGTTCCTTTACATAGTAGTCGTAGTTGCCTTTGTATTTCTCGGTTTGATAGTTCGCAACCTCGAGGGTGATGCTGGTGAGCGAGTTCAGGAGATAACGGTCATGCGAGATCAGCAGCATTGTCCCGGAAAAGCTTTTCAGGTATCCACGCAGCCATTCAATAGCCGGGATGTCAAGATAGTTTGTCGGCTCGTCAAGTAGAAGCAGATCGGGATCCGCGACGATCACACGTGCAAGTTCGGCGCGCATCTGCCATCCGCCGCTGAACGAACTGAATGGACGCTGGAAGCTGTCCTCCATCAATCCGAGACCGCAGAGGGCGGTCTGCGCCCTTGGACGGATCTGGTATCCGCCTCCGGCTTCGAAAAGTGTCTGAAGCCTGCCGATATGCGCGAGTACTGAATCCCGGTCCTTTATTCTGTCATGGTGCAGATCATGTTCAAGCTTTTCCATTTCGTCATGGCAGTCTTTAAGATCCTGGCGTCCGCTTTCGGCATATTCCAGCAATGTCATGTCGACATCCTGCGGGTTGAACTCCTGGCGGAGATGCCCGATCCTGATGGACTTTGGAAACTCAATGCTGCCGGTGTCGGGGCTTATCTCGTCGCGGAGCAGGGCGAATACAGTACTTTTGCCGGCACCGTTGGGGCCGACAACTCCGACACGCTCGCCCGCATTGACGCGGAAACTGGCGTTCTTGAGGACTTCGTGGGTACCGAAGGTCTTGCTTATGTTTATAAAATCGATCATTTGGGGATTTTACTTTACAACACCGGTAGCAGTTTAAACCACAACCTAAATTATGAAACCACAGAACACACAGATAAAATAGCCACAAAACAATGGATAAATGCGGAGTATTCAAACGCTAAAAAGGTTATTCCTGCTCTTTCTGGTGTATTCTTATACGGCCCAGTTCGACAATCCAGAGATCTGATTCAAACGGAATGCTTTCAAGAGCAGACAACGCTTGTTTCACTAGCAATTCAAGGATTTTCAAGGAAGGATTATGAGGCAATCTTATTATAATTATACCAGCACAGAGTGAGGCTGGAAAACGGATGGGACTGGAAAAGTCCAGATCAAAGGTCACCAGACATCGTCTCTCCTCACGGCAAACATTGAAGATCCTCTCATCGTCAGCCCCTGATAACTTTTCGCCAAGGACTGTTTCTACATCATGACCGGCAAGACGGAACAAAGACTGAGCCCTGTTCCCGAGGTTTTCGTCAAGCTTGAACTTCATATCACCGCTTCCAAGGGTATGTCCACGTATCTTTCGCGGGACATTTCAGCGCCGAAAGCAATTGCTGCAAAAACATCCTCTCTGGAAAGTTGCGGATATTCTTTTATCAAATCATCAATTGACATTCCATCAGCCAGGAGATCGAGGAGCATTGAAACCCATATCCTAGTTCCCCTGATACAGGGTTTCCCGAAACATATGTTCGGGTCGCAAGTAATTCTGTTAAGTAATGTTTTCATGAATGAACCTCTCGTTTTGACAGCAGAAACATACTACAAAATTCATTTTTTACAATTAACAGGCAGGAATGCCTGTGCTACTTCACGAAGCCTGCGGCGACAATATTGATTCGCCTGCCGTTCGATAGGAGGACGGTAATCTGTTTTGACGCGACTCCAGAATAAGTAACAACAGTTATGTCGGATGTGTTCGTATTCCCTGCGAACTTAACAAGGAGTTCGAGCTGTTCTCGTGCCAGAAGTGTATTAGGAGAGTGATCGAAATTTGGAGTTGCCGGCAGGTTGCCGGCGGGACGCCAGCGCTCCTTTAATATGGGAATTATTTTCTGTATTTGTCCTTCTGCAGGCCGATCTTGGAGACGGAAATCTGCTTGAAGCCTGTTTTCAGGGCAGGGGCGTCGTCTTTCAAAAGATAGTCACCCTTTTCCGCATCGATGAATCCGGGATCAGCGCTGACGGTGTTGTCTGCGACTTTCGCACATTCCGGCTTGGCGTTCCATTCGATCTTGAGCCATACGCCTCCAGAACAGATATTATTCTTGATAGTTATGTTCTCCGGCGGCACCCCGTTTCCAGCCTCGTAATATTTGTCAACGGTGGCTATTTCGGGATAACGCGTGCTGTATGGAGGATTATGATGGTTCATCTCCTTCAAACGGTCTTTCATGTGTTTGTTGACCATGTTGGACCAGACTGGATTCTTGTCGATGCCGCGTCCATCGATCTGTATTGCAGGCTTGCAGTTTATGAAGATATTGTTTTCGACTTTGAAATCCCTGCCGCCGCCGAGAAAGACGGCGCGCGTGGAGTTTTTCAGGATGTTGCCTCTTATCTCGGTTCCGCTTACGCAGTCGTCCATGTAGATTCCCATGGAGCCCATTCCGTAATCCACAATGTCGTGGATGAAGTTGTAATTGATCTTGTTGCCTCGGAAAGTGTAGTCCCTACCCGTGTATACTGCGCCGACATCACCGGTTTCGAGACAGACATTGTGGATTTCGTTATATTCTATCGTCATCTCATTTCCATTGAAGAGGATTGCGTTATGCGGGCCGTCATGGATGAGGTTGTTCGTGGCGGTCAGCCCGACTCCTGTCATGGAAATTCCCGCCTGGTAGCATTTTGACCAGCGGCCCATGTGATGGATGTGGCAGTTGTGCACGAGATGATTTCCGGGAACAAGTGTCTTCCTGTCACCGCCTTCAAGGCTTATCCCTCCGTCGCCGGTGTTATAGACATCCGATGAGATTATCCTGTTTTCCGTTCCGCCGTTGACATTTATTCCCCGGTTCCCGACATTGCGGACTTCGCAGCCGGCGAGCGTGATGTTCCTCCCCTTTATGATATCCACGCCGTGCGACCTGCCGCATTCAATTACGAAGTTTTCAAAAAGGATGTTTTCGGGATGGTCGAAGGATATGACAGGTTCCTTGAGGATCGAAACCAATGCTTCGGATTTGTCCACAGGCGAGGGCGGATAGAAATAAAGCATTCCCTTTTCCCTGTCGACGTAAAATTCCCCCGGGACATCAAGTTCCTCCAGCACATTCAGGAAAAAGAAGCGCTGGCCCTTGCGCATATTATAAAGTCCATATGGAGGATAGTTTTTGACAAAGCCCTTTTCGCTGTCGATGCTTTCAACATGTTCGACTGAATTCGCCCAGTCCCATGACCAGAATCCATGCACCCAGAGGTCGTTCGTCGCCTTCCAGCTTTTCGGGCGTTCGTCGGCATAGTAGAATCCACCGGAAAGATCTCCGGTTTCAGCCTTCCATTCGTCCTTGATCGCTTTCCCATATCCTGTCAGTTTCAGATATTTTCCTTCGTTGGGGTAGCGGGACAAGGTCATGGGCATGTTGCCGAAGAAAAGTTCCATGTGGGCAGTGGATATTTTCCGTCCGAATCCCCGGCTTGACAAAGTCCCGAAGTCGGAAATGCCGAGTTCCTTGAGATCCGACTGGAATACTTTCCCTTTTGCTTCCGGTCTAAGCCTGGAGAGGGCCGTCTCATCGGTGACCGGCTTGAAATTGGTTATTTTCTTTCCGCCTGTGATTACAGCCTTTTCCTTCTGTGTCGACCTGAAGATGAGAGGTTGTCCAGGAGTACCGGAATCCTCCTTCGTGAACTTCAACGAGGATTTCATTTCGAATCTGCCGCTGACATGTACGACGGGCGCGGTATCAGAGGAAAGAGTTCCGGTTTTCCTGAGCTCCCTGATTTTATCCCTGGCCTTTTCAAGAGTGGCGAAAGGCTTTTCTGATGTTCCGGGATTTTTATCGTTCCCGGTTTCGGAGACGAATAATTCCATGGACTTCATAGTTTCACCTTTTTTACCGGTTTCAGGACTGGTGCATGATGAAAGGAACAGAAGCATGAAAATTGTTGCAGCATATCTCATTGTTTCACTTCTTTGATCCAGGCAGTTGCTCCTCGTCTTCCGGGCGGCTTTCAATTTCATCATTTTTTGAATTGAGCTTCCGTATTAGAAAGGCGAATATTATGTTCCATATTCCGAGAAAGATGAGGATGATGGAGAATGTCAGCAGGATCTTGTTTTCAGGCCCTTTCCTGGCAACAAAGTATAAGACGGCTGCAATTGCGAAGTAGGACAGGCCTGTCATGAACATGTTCAGGAAGCTTACGCCTTTGCCCCCGGACTTCATGTTCCTGTACAGGAGTATCGGCTTGAAGAATACAAGGAGCCCGAAGAGGCTCAGGAAAACAATGAATGCCATTGTTGATGTCGTCATGAACACACCGAGATTTTGAGGTATTATACGTTGTTTCAAAATATCAATATATAACTTAATGTCACATTTCTCCAAGAGGATGACCGTATCTGCATAGTATTTGCCTGTTTTTGATAAGATTACCGGCTTCAAGCGATATATTATTGCCGCTATGAAAGACATTGCAGTAGATATGAACTAATCAAGGAGACATATAATGTCGAAGAAAGCAGATAAAAAAGAAAGCGGGTTCTGTACCCGCCTTCTTTTTTATGATAATGTGATGCAGGCGCCTCGCCTGTAAGTATTTTTGTCCAGGGATGGCAAGCATTAAGTTAGGTAGAACGCTGCTGTTTTTCCTTGAAAGTATGTCGGGTTTTAACCAGACATTTGGTTGGCGGTTTAAAAACCGCCCTACTTATATGGGGATGGATTTTACTCCACAATCTCCCGGACGCCCCTTCTGACTAGGTTTTCAAAGAGGAGCTGTATCAGCTCTCTGGAAAGTTTGTCATAAGCAATGACATGGTAACCATTCATTTTGCAAACAGCATCGTAGATACTAATAGTCTCGTAATAGAATGGACATAAATTAACGGAGGGTGGACTTTCCAGGCCGCCTTGGCGGGTTGGAAAACCCGCCCTCCTTTGCAGTGTCAATACAATTGTGCAACTATTAGTATCAAGAAACTGAGGAGGGATCAGGGAGACATCTGTGGGCGTGATTTCACAGGAAACTCTTCAAGATACAATTCCGTTGCTTCTCTCAAGTTGGCAATCGCCTCCTCAATAGTGTGCCCTTGGCTCGCAGTGCCAATTTCAGGACACTCGGCAACATAAAGTTTTTTTTCTTTATGTACAATGGCTGTAAATGATTGTGTCATTTGTGAATTTCTCCGCTTTATCCATTGAATTAAGCCAGCAAACAAGAAAAATCAAGAGTTATAAAATGCGTCACAGTTCCGACAGTGCCGTATTTTATCTGCTAACCGTCTTCGCTGCGATCTTCGCAGGATTTACGGCGCAGAGGCGTATGATGCCGGCTAGATCGGCTTCGGTTTCAGTCAGGCCTTTCATCCAGCCGCCCTTGAGCCTGGAAGCAAGTTCGATCGAGATGGTGAGCGCACAGCAGCAGTTTCTTACGAACTTCTTCCTGCATTCGTCAGCATTGTCCGGATCTGCGTCGGTGCGGAGCATGTGGCAGTCGAATTCAACCACGCCTTTCCAGCCAACCTGGTCGAGCAGCCAGAACATCTGCACTGTCTCCTTGAGACCCTCGGGGCCGATCAACGGCGGGAAGTCGTTGTCGAACTGCGCCTTTATCTGACTTCCGAAATGGAGGAAGGAAAGCTTGTTCATCGTTGTCAGATAACCGAGCGCCTGGACGCCGTTCATCAGCGCCATGCTTTCGTGCTGGAGGAGTTCGGGATTGACGCCCCAGAAATCTGGATTCCTGAGTTTTCCGCAGATGAATCCGACAGCGTGTCCGGATGTCGGAAGATACATGTGCCCTCGGGGTTCGTTCGGCTTGGGCTCGATTGTCGCGCCGATGTAGTTCTTCAATCTTTTCGCCTTGATGTAGTCATAGACGTGGTCGAGTCCTTCTGCAAGCCAGTTGTATACTTCTTTCCATTTCACGGCCACAGGAACTTCGAATCCGTCGCGCGCAACCCAGTAGGTATAATGTTTTGCGCCGAAGAAACTGCCGATGCGGAGAGTCCTTTCGACCTTCTTCCTCGCAAGCGCGCGGATCTTCGGATCAGGATTTGTGAGACCGCCGTTGCGGAAGACCGGATTGCCGTGGAGGCTGCAGGTGGCGGTATTGACAGAAATGCCGGCCTCGTCGAGCATGGACTTTATTGTCTTCATCGTGGAGTAGGCACTGCTGTTCTTGTCGAGATCGTCTTCGGGATTCTTCGGATCCCATGGAACGAGATCGTCGTCGTGGAAGCTTGTCGCTTCGATAAGCCCTTCATCGGCCGCCCAGCAGAGGATCTTTGCGACCTCGATTGAAGATATTCCTGGGAGGACCTTGCCGCCGAACGGATCCGCGAGCGGATTCCCGACGCACCAGAACGGCATTGAACGCATCGTTGCCGGACCATGATTATAAGCTTTCCTCTTCATCTTGACTTGCTCCTTTGTCTTTTTGATTTGTTCTATAGACATAAATTTTCCGTCCGGAAAATTTATAAGTGCTGGCCGCCGTCCACGAAAATTATCTGACCTGTGATTGAATCGGTTTCCGCCAGGAAGATGCAGGCCTTTGCGACATCTTCCGGTGTCGGCGCCTTTTTCATGGGTGTCATGGCGATCTGGATCTTCATCTTTGATTTTTCCATTCCGCGCGGAGGCAGCACGGCTCCCGGGGCGACACCGTTCACCCGTATCCTCGGTGCCCACTGCAGGGCGGCCGTTGTTGTAGCTTTAGCGAGGGCTTTTTTAGACAAGGCATATGAGCCATCATCAGGGAACGTTTTTGTGATGCGGCGGTCAAGCAAGTTGATGATGCAGCCTTCCTTTATATTCTGCTGCTGGAACTTTTTCATAAGTATGAGAGGGGCGCGGAAATTGATGTCCAGCTGATGCTTTGCGCCAGCAATATTTTCCTTGGCCCGTCACTTGGAAAAATATATTGAGGCATTATTGATTAAAATATCTATTTTTCCAAGTGACGGGATGAGTTTTTCAGCCGCTTCGAGATCGGACAGCTCGCATTTTACTGTTTTGTGTCCGGCTTTTTTGCCGCCGAGTTCTTTCAGGAGTTTTTCAGCCTCCTTGCCGGAATTATTGTAATGGATTGCGAGTTTCGCACCGGCTTCAGCGAAGGCAACGCAGATCGCCCTGCCGATCCTGACGGCTCCGCCTGTGACAAGTACAATTTCATTTTCCAAGTTCATTGGAAAATAAAATAATGCACCCGCGTTCATAAATCAAGTAATTTTTGAACGGGTATCTCCTCCGTAAGGCCTTGCCGGGCATTCTTGACTTTATGAAAATGCAGCGGTATGATTAGGGAAATGTAAAAATTACAAAGGGGAAACGCCAGTGGAAAAAATTCTGATTGATACCGATCCCGGACAGGATATAGACGATCTTCTGGCTATAATATTCGCCTTGAAACGGCCGGAGCTCGACATAAGGGCGATCACGACCGTGACCCAGCCCTCCTACAAGCGCGCACGGATCATAAAGCGGCTCCTGCGCTACGTGGACCGCATGGATATTCCCGTCGCATCGGGAATGGATTTGCCGATGAGGCAGCTTTCCGCTGAAGAACTCAGGTTCCAGGATGATCCTAAGAACACGATGAACCACTACGCTTTTGCCGAACCGGAGGATACTGCCGATGAACCGGACGGCGAGGACGCCGTCGACCTGATAATAGATACTGTTGAGGAAAGCCCGGGAGAAATAGTCCTTGCCTGCATAGCGCCTCTTACGAATATCGCCTGTGCCCTCAGGAAAAGACCTGATTTGGCGGGTAAGATCAAATACATCGCGATGATGGGCGGAGAACTGAACCTCAACCGCGCTGAACACAATGTCGCCTTCGACTACATAGCCTCGGACATCGTGTTGAATTCAGGGGTCAAGATCTACATGGGGACATGGGAGGTGACACGCCGATTCTCCTTTACGATTGAGGAGTGCAAGGCATTCCACAACCATCATGCCCCGGTGAGCAAGGCGCTGGGCAGGGCCATCGACCTCTGGTATCCCGGCAGCAGCAACTGGAAACCTGGACCGGTCATGTACGACATCTTTCCTATGATCCATCCTTTCGACCAGTCGTATTACACCCTCAAGCACACGTTCGTGCAGGTCGAGACCAAAGGTGATTTCACCAAGGGGATGACTGTCCGCGGAGGCAGCAACCCGAACATCGAGGTAACCACCGACATCAAGGCCGCCGAAGTCAAGGAACTCTACCTGAAGACGGTGTTGGGGTAAAGGGGCGATTACACGATCGCAATCGACTGCAATCGATAGCGATCGAGAATTTAGGAGGAAATCGAATGGAAATTTTCCGGAAATCAGCCGGATACCGCTTCCTGGATGCATACGTGCTCGCAAATGTGGTGGAGCTTGGCACGGGGCATTTCTGCAGCAGCTTTCTCAATATGAGGAATGATCCTGGCGGGCGTACCTACTCGCAGATGACCCATGCGGCGCGGTCTGGATGCCGGAACTTCGCCGAAGGCTCCGAGCGGCTGATGACTTCCTACGCTACTGCGTTGGAGCTCCTTGATGTGGCACGGGCAAGCCTCTGCGAACTTCGCGATGACTACAGCAAGTTTCTGATGATGAACTGGCAGGCGCCATGGCCGATGAATAGCGAAGAAGCCAAACGCATCTATGCTGTCCGCCTCGATGCGCCGGACTATGGAAACGATATCAACCGCGGAATCTGCCTGCATGTAATGGGACAATACAAGAAATTCGATCCCGAACTTTCCTCGGAAGACGGGATTGTCAGGGCGAACACCCTCTTAATCCTTATTACACGCACACTCAACATGCTGGACAAATACATCAAGAATATCGGGGAAGAGTTTGTTGAGAAAGGTGGGTTCCGTGAACGCCTGGGCACAGTTCGCAGCGAAGCGAGAACAATGCAGAATCATGAACCGGCGGAAGTTCCCAAATGCCCAAAATGCGGATCGCCGACACGCTTGAGGAAGACTAGAAAGGACAATAAGCCGTTCTGGGGATGCGCTGAATATCCTGCTTGCAAAGGAATCGTGGAATATTCAGAGCGGGAAAAGGCTTGAAGTAGTAGAACATTCCTTGATTAGCGTTCATTATGAAATCGCGCGAAATTGATGTTGAATTTCATTCTATTCCGCCTATTTTAATTTTCAGATGGAATTTCATGAGACAATATTTTCATGCCAGGGGTGCTTATGCCAGTCAAGGAATTCAAGTTCAAGCTGAAGGATGTCAAGGACAGGAAACTTTCACTTCTCTACGATGATGACGATCACAGTCTGCAGGTTCTTGTCGACGGAGTACTCGCAGGCAGGGACGAGCAGGGGACCAGATATGTCATCGAGGATGACAGTGGCAACGAGATAAGATTCGAATCCGGCCTCGATGAAAATTGGAAACCATGGCTTAAGGCAAACGGTGAAGATGTCAAATTGGCCTCGGCTCTCGCCTGGTACCAGTGGGTATGGATAGGACTACCAGTTGTTCTTGTTTTCACGGGAGGAATGATTGGTGGCATGTTCGGAGGAGCGGCCACATATCTGAACTATGTGATAATGCAATCGAGCCGGTCTGCTGCAGTGCGCTATGGCGTGACCATGGCCTTGAGCATTTCCGCATTCTTCTGCTATGTAATCGCCGTCGTCCTCATGAATATCGCATTTGGAACGCAGCAGGGGAGATCCTTTGTCGACGCATTCAAGCAGGGATACAGCAGCGCGTACGAGTCCGTAACGCCCGATCCAGCAAAGCCTGAAGGCATACCGAACGTCTATGTTGATAATGGTTCTACATCGTTTCTGGAGTTTTCCGTCGACGGCAAGGCGCAGGGCGAAATAAAGCCATTCGAATATAAATCCCTGAACCTGAAGCCCGGGAAGCATAAATTCGTTTTTAATGAGAACAAGAAGGAATTTGACACCATCGGGGCTGAAGTGGTAAAGAACAAGGTGTGCATCATAAATCCGAAGGCGCTTTCAAATTTTGTAATTGAGAAGGCCTCATTCAGTTCATTCAACCTCGTCCCTGGCGCCGGCGGGACTTCATTTGAGAATATAAAAGGACAGAAGACTGCGAGTGCTGACTATGGTCTTCTCGAGGGAGTGCCGGAAAAGATACAGGTAAAATCCAAGGCCGGCGAAATGGGCAAGATTGAATATCGCACGAAGCTTCTCAAGGCCTTTCCGGAGAACCTTGGCAGCCAGCAGGCATATGCGATCCTCAAGGATGAGGCCAACAGCCTGAAAATATTCTATTATGACGACAAGGATAAATTTATTATATGGCTTTTGAATGCACTCGGCAAGGAGCCTAGGAAGCCTGAATACAGGGATATGCTGCTGGATTATTCGAAGAAGACTGAAAAATATGTGCTCGAAGCCGCGTTGAAATCCCTCAATAACTATGTTGAAGAAATTCCTGACGATACGCTTGTCGCACTTGCATTGGCCGATGAAAAAGTCAATTCGTCGGGGATGTCATCCGACAGTCCTGCAATCGATGGAAGAACTGGCTGGGCGATGAAAGCTCTTCTCAAGCGGGGCAAGCTTGCCCTTATTGCAAAGGATTTTCCAAAGTTGAAGAAGAGCCAGCAGGCCACCATGCTCAGGATCGCCCTTATGGAAGGTTCGGATTCCCTGAAGAAATCCCTCATTGATGCGGTACTTGATTCCCCGGTGCTCCAGGACGAATTCATGCTCAGCAGCCTCCTGGGGATTGTCGCATCGAAGGAATTTGTGCCGGACGAGGTGCAGATGGAGAAGATAGACGCCATGATCTCAAAGATCGAAATGGACAGGGTGAAGAAGCACTGGGAGAAGACATGGCAGGAGAAGCTCCAGGCAATAGCGGCAGACGGTGCCAGCAATAGTTACCTCGACAAGAAGATCATGGAGACATTCAAGTCCCCGGACCGACAGGACTTCAAGCTTCTTGTCTCATTTGTGAAGAAGGGGAACTATAAGCCGGTACTGGAGCTGTTCAAATCTCTTCCGGGATACGCCAAGCTTGACGTGCTCAGGGCCCTTCCTTATTCAAAGAGTGAAAAAGTGCCGCAGGAGGCGATCGAGCTTGCGTGGATAGGGGTCAATGACGGGAGCGACGATCTCTGGAGGTATGGCCTGCACTATCTTTCAGCAAACTATCCTTCCAGATCCGAGTTCCTGAAGAAGTCATGGGAATATTACAGCAAGATCCCCGATGAGAAAAAAAAGAAGGAATTTGCCAGGGAGCTATGGTCCTGTTCTTATTCGCATATTGACAGGATGACCGTACAGGAGTTGTGCATGGTTGCATCTGAATCTCCAACCGAGGATTTTGTAAAGGCGGCGATAGGGAAGCTTGACAGGGACCGTGACAAGCGTGCTGAAAACTTCACAGAGCTCGCAAAGGTTTATCCCTCAACAGGAAACGAAGCCAGCAGGGCGATGATGATGCGGCAGATGAAGGAGGTGTCATATCTCCAATTCGCATTCCGCAAACAGGAGGACTTCAAGGCAATCAAGGATCTGATACAGCTTGGGCTTGAAGACAAGTCTGCATCGGCAAGAGAACCTGCACTCGAGGCGGCCTTCAAGATGGAAAACACGGAATTTCCAGCAGAAGAGGCTGCATTGAAGATAATCTCCGGAGCGGATGAACAGACAAGGAAGAACCTCCAGAACGGGTTCGACAGGTGGACCTGCGAGATATGGCGGAACAAGACGAGTGACAGGAACGAAAGAGCTAAGGCGCTTTCAAAGATTACTGCCGTCCTCGAGCGCACCGAAGACAAGGAAATTGCGAAGTTCGCAAACAATTCACTGGCGAATCCCGACGAGTCGGAGAAGACATATGTTGAGGCTCTCCTAAGGATCGCCGACAAGAACAAGCTGCCAGATGCCAGGGAGGATTCGCTGAGGCGCCTCGCGAGCCTGGACGTCCAGAAAAGTCCTGCAGTGCTGGCGCAGATTCTGAAATCACTGGAAGATCCGGATCTGAAGGTCAGATATAATGCATTTTGCCTTGCCGCGCCAAAAAGCCGTGATGACAAGGAGGGGAAAATCCTTGCAAAGCTCAAGTCGGTTTCCGCGAAGGAGACGGATCCGAAGACCAAGTCCGACATGGAAAGGATCTTGAAATCATATCTTCCGTCGGCTCCGCAACCGGCCAAGGCACCGGCAAAGAGATAAACTCCCCGGGATTCCGACTGCTGTGCCCATATTAAAATCCGGCGGCTCTTGAAATTTTAAGGCGGTGGAATTTAAAATGATAAATTTTTAACAATTAATTTGGAAAATTGCTTCTTCCTGTGTTAGCTTACCAAGTTTTTCGGAGATTGTCTATACTCTGCAGGGAAACAGATTGACAACCCCCACGTTTTTCAATATTGAGTCCAGGGGGTAATCGTGCTTAAAGCTGAACAATAATTTAAATTCATATTCAAACTAAGGAGAATTAAAATGGCTGGAAAAATGGTGACGATCGACGGGAATTATGCCGCAGCGCATGTGGCCTACGCCTTCAGTGAAGTAGCGGCGATTTATCCGATCACCCCGTCTTCGAACATGGGTGAGTATGCAGATGAATGGATGAGCCAGGGGAAGAAGAATCTCTTCGGCAAGCCTGTAGATGTCATTGAAATGCAGTCCGAAGCCGGTGCCGCCGGTGCCGTCCACGGTTCACTTAGCGCCGGAGCGATGACAACTACTTTCACGTGCTCGCAGGGGCTTATGCTGATGATTCCCAACATGTACAAGATCGCAGGTGAAATGATCCCGACGGTCTTCCATGTGTCCGCACGTTCGCTTGCATGCCAGTCGCTCTCGATCTTCGGAGATCATGGGGACGTGATGGCTGTCCGCCAGACCGGTTTTGCGTTGATGGCCGCCAGTTCGATCCAGGAGACCATGGATCTTGCACTTGTCTCACATCTTGCAACACTCAAGGCTCAGATACCCTTCCTCAACTTCTTCGACGGATTCAGGACCTCGCATGAAGTCCAGAAAGTCTATGGGATCAGCCAGGAAGACATGCTTAAGCTTGTTGAACCCGAATATATCGAACTGTTCCGCAGCCGTGCAATGAAACCTGAGAATCCCTTTATCAAGGTAGCTGCCCAGAATCCTGACGTATATTTCCAGGGCCGTGAGACTACGAACAAGCAGTACGCCGCCTGTCCGGTAATTGTTCAGGAATACATGGATAAGGTCGCGAAGGTGATTGGCCGCCAGTACCACCTCTTCGACTACTACGGTGATAAGAACGCCGAGAACATCATAGTCTCAATGGGCTCAAGCTGCGAGACCATCGAGGAAACTGTTGATTATCTCAACAAAAAAGGTGCGAAGGTCGGCCTCATCAAGGTCCGCCTCTACCGTCCGTTTGCAACAGAAGCTTTCCTTAAATCAATTCCAGCTAGCGTCAAGAAGATCGTCGTCCTGGACAGGACAAAGGAACCCGGATCGATTGGTGAGCCGCTCTATATGGATGTAGTAACTGCGCTCCAGGGCAGGAGCATCAAGGTCATAGGCGGACGATACGGCCTCTCCAGCAAGGAATTCACGCCGTCAATGGTCAAGGCTGTATACGACCACCTCAATGGCAAATGCACGCACAACTTCACCGTCGGTATCGAGGACGATGTCTCGAATCTTTCACTTCCGGTCAAAGAGCAGATCCACACGGAGCCTGAAGACACCTTCAGCTGTATGTTCTGGGGGCTCGGATCAGACGGAACAGTCGGTGCGAACAAGGAGTCAATCAAGATCATCGGCGACAACACCGACATGTACGCGCAGGGATATTTCGTATATGATTCAAAGAAGTCATACGGAATCACAGTATCGCATCTTCGTTTCGGAAAAAGCCCGATCCGTTCGCCCTACCTCGTCTACAGCCCGAACTTCGTGGCCTGCCACAACCCGGCATACATTGGCCGTTATGACATGCTCGAAGGTATCAGGGAAGGCGGGGTTTTCCTCCTGAATTCCGAATGGGACAGGCAGGACGTCTTCAACCATCTGACCGAAGACATGCAGAAGACAATCATTTCAAAGAAACTCAAGTTCTACAATATCGACGCCCTCAAGATCTCCGAAAAGGCTGGTCTTGGCGCAAGGATCAACACCGTCATGATGACTGCGTTCTTCGCAATCTCCGGCGTCCTTCCCAAGGAGAAGGCGATCGAGCTGATCAAGAATGCCATCAAGAAGGCCTATGGCAGGAAAGGCGAGGACATCGTCAAGAAGAACTGGGAATGCGTTGACGCCACAAACGCAGCTCTTGAAGAAGTCAAGGTGCCTGCGAGCATTACCTCCTCGTATAAGCCCGGGAAACTCATAGCAGACGATGCTTCGGACTTCGCCAAGGACGTCATCAGGCCTCTCATGCATCTCAAGGGAGACACGGTTCCAGTTTCCAAGATGTCGTTTGACGGTATCATTCCGACCGGTACGGCCGCTTTGGAAAAACGCTGTATCGCTCCGCGCCTTCCGAAATGGATTCCGGAGAACTGCATACAGTGCAACATGTGCGTCATGGCATGTCCGCATGCCGTGATCCGTGCAAAACAGATTGATCCGGCGAACCTCAAGAACAAGCCGGCTTCGTTTACGACCATTAAGTCCAAGACAAAGAACGACAAGAACCTTGATTACAAGATCCAGCTCTATGTGGACGACTGCACAGGCTGCGGAGTCTGCGTGGAGACATGCCCGGCAAAGGTCAAGGCCCTTGAGTTCTCTACTCTCGAAGACGAGCACAAGAAGGGTGAGATCGAGAACTACAAGTTCTTCGATGCGCTTCCTGACAATGTACTTGACGGCGCCGGTGAAGACACCGTAAAGGGTGCGATGTTCAAGAAGTCGCTCTTCGAGTTCTCAGGCGCATGCGCAGGCTGCGGCGAGACACCTTATGTAAGGATGCTCACACAGCTCTTCGGCGAAAACATGGTTGTCGCGAATGCTACGGGATGCTCCTCGATCTATGGCGGAACATTCCCGACCGTCCCATATTGCAAGACGAAGGAAGGACGCGGCCCGGCATGGGGCAACTCCCTCTTCGAGGATAATGCCGAATACGGATTTGGAATGCGTCTCGCGGTCGACAGCAACCGTGCGCTTCTGAAGATGAACGTTGAAAAGCTGCTCCAGCTCGGAACTGCCGCCGATCTCAAGGCAGCTCTCGAAAAGTGCATAGGGCTCTGGGACAGCAGGAAGCAGGATGCGATTGCCGCACAGGATGCCGTCAAGAAGCTGATCCCTGCGGCTCTGAAGCAGGCTTCCGGAGAAGCACAGGGTGTCCTGAGGAAGATAAAAGAGCTCCAGGATTATTTCGTAGACAAGAGCGTATGGGGCATCGGTGGCGATGGCTGGGCCTATGATATCGGATACGGCGGCCTTGACCACGTCGTTGCGATGAACAAGGATGTGAACATCCTCGTCCTCGACACCGAAGTATATTCGAACACCGGCGGACAGGCCTCCAAGTCGACGCCTATCGGCGCAGTTGCGAAGTTCGCAAATGCGGGAATGCGCCTGACGAAGAAGAACCTCGGGTTTATGTGCATGAGCTACGGCAACGTATATGTCGCTTCAATCGCCATGGGCGCGAACAGGCCTCAGACCTTGAAGGCGTTCCAGGAGGCGGAGGCTTACAAGGGGCCGTCGCTTATCATAGCTTACTCCCCATGTATTGCTCACGGAATCGACATGATGAAGTCGCAGACCGAGGAGAAACGTGCGGTTGAAGCCGGCTACTGGCCGCTCTTCCGCTACAACCCGATGCTTGTGAAGGAAGGCAAGTCACCGTTTATCTGGGAGACAAAGGATCCTTCAGCGAGCTATATGGATTTCATCAAGAGCGAACGCCGCTACACTGCACTGCTCAAGACAGCTCCTGCCGAGGCCGAGGCGGTCTTCAAGCTTGCCGAAGAGGACGCCAAGAGAAGGATGACCTTCTTCAAGAAGCTCGGAGAAGTGATGTAATTTTTCACTGCGTGAAAAATTAGACGATAAAAACAAGGCGGCGCGGAGGATTCCGCGCCGCTTTTTTTGAAGTAGGGACGGCCTTTAGGCTGTCCCATTTTTTTTCAATTGACAAGTAAAGCGGTAATCAAAGGAAGGGTGAGATTGGAATTTTGCCATCATAATCCTGATATAAGAATGCCTGAAGACTGGCCGGAAAAGTATAAGCTCCAGATTAAGGAGCCTAAGAAATAGATATTTGTCAATGAAAATCCGGGAAAAGTCTTGCGGGTTTTCATTTGATGAAATACCCCGCCGCCTTCCAGGAGCCGTCCTTTTCAAGCATCACGGTGACAGTTTCGACGGCCGACTTCTTGTTCTCAAAGGAGCTTTTGAACTGGAGGATATAATATTCTCCGTCCGGGGCACCGGGAAGTTCTGTCGCGTAGGTCTTGGTGTCGATTTCCCGGGAGACAAGCTTGCCGAGAGGTTTTCTTATAGGACTGACCATCTCCTGCCATTTGTCCTTTTTTACTGCGTTCCTGAAGTATTCGGCGGCGGCATCCCAGCTTTCATTGTATTTTTCAGAATCAACAAGCGTGAGCCAGGCTTTGGCGGCCTCGACGGCCTTGTTTTCCTTTTCATCGGCGGCGAGAAGATTTGATGATGCGAACATGCAGAGTAGAAGTGCGGCGTAAATCAGCGTTTTCATAGGACCTCCGGTTTAAGTGACAAATGTAATGTGATTGTTCGCATCTTCAAATTGTATGATCTTTCTAAATTCGGAATACGTTTGTAGTTAATGTCGCAAGACATGTTCTTGGAGGAAAGATACATAAGAACAGCTCTTGCGAGCTTGACTAAGCTGGTCTTTTTCTCCTTTTTCCATACGCTTCCCTTTTCTCCTTCACGAACTTGAAATCATTTCCTTTGGCGAAGGATTCCATCGAGACGGCGGTTTCCGGGAATTTCCTGAGGAGTTCCCTGTCGGCGGTGATGAGCTTGACATCCAAGTCTTTTGCCAATGTAACAAATTGGGCATCATATGCGGAAATTCCATTATTGACGGCAAGGTCAAGGGCGTTGGACAAATCAACCGGAGTTTCACTTTCCGAGAAAAGATTTAGGGTATCATGCCAGATTGACTGGTATTGGTTGAAATCCCTGCCTTGTTTTTTATTTTGAATGTGAATTACAGTCAAGGCGTTGATAAATTCATGTTTCCATAATGATGGAACAATCCATTCCGGATCCTGTTCTTTGACTTTTTGGGCAAGGGCGGTGTTTTCCCCTTCAATCATATAGTAGACGAGAATGTTTGTGTCGACAACAATCATTTGCGCCCCCATCTCTTGGCGGCATTCAGCCAGGCATCGTTGATTTTGAAGTCAATCTTATATGGTTTGAAATCCCTTATAGGTTTTATGTGAAGAAGGCCGGTTTCAAGCTCAGCTATCGCCTGCTTGGTCATGGACCTGTGGTTTTTCACGGCCTCGGCCTTCAGCCTCCTATGGATTTCCGGCGGCAGATTCTTAATTACTAAAGATGGCATGATGTCCTCCGTTTATAATATTTTGAATAGTATAGCATAATGCTAGCAAAATGCTAGCAACGGTAAATGGGCACCTTTTTAATATGAAATGTTCAGGAAGGGACTATTTTGTGCCTCGAGATTGAAAACAGGTGAATTTTAAAGGATATTGCAAGTTTGTAAGTAATTTAAGAAATATGGAATTAAGAAATGCTAAAGCTGGATAACAATGTTTAAAACAATCTGTAATTTCCTGAAACTGTTTCTTCTTGCTGGCGGTATGATGTCGGTCTGCACTGCTTGCAGCCTTATTGGACTGCCTGTTGAGGTTGCTGAGGATGCGATCGTGGATACTGAAGTTATTGTCGAAGACGTAGGGGAGGCGCTTTGAGAATACTCGCTGGAACAAACAACGTCCATAAGATATTGGAGTTCAAAAGCATCCTGCAGGACAGCGGAACCATGATAGTCTCTCCTCCTGAACTTGGCATCAGCCTGCCGGATATTCCGGAGGACGGCTCTACTTTCGAGGAGAATGCAGGGATAAAGGCCCTTGGATTTGCGAAGTTCGCAAAAATGACTGTCATAGCCGACGATTCAGGGCTCGAAATTGACGCCCTTGGCGGTGCGCCAGGAATCCATTCTGCGAGGTATGCCGGAACAAATGAAAAGAGGATTGAGAGGGTGCTTCGTGAGATAGAAGAAAAATGCCAAGTGAAGAAATCGAACTCCCAACATCGAACATCGAACATTGAACATCGAAGTGAAAGCATCAATCAAAGATCAAAAATTAAAAATGCCGACGACCGACGGCCCTTCGACTATGTTCAGGGTGGGTTGATGACTGACAACCGTACTGCCCGGTTCGTATGTGTAGTAGCCCTTGCCGAGCCTGGGAAAGTGATCGCGACGTTCCGCGGCGAGGTACGGGGCAGGCTGGGATATGAAGCCAGGGGCGCCGGAGGATTCGGTTATGATCCGATATTCATTCCCGACGGATATGAGAAGACATTCGCGGAGCTCGGAGGGGAGATAAAGGACAAGATAAGCCACAGGGCCAATGCATTGAAGAAGCTGGAAAAATATCTGAAAGGGGGAAAAATATCATGAACAGGCCTTTTTTCAGGAAGTCATTTTTTATTGAAATAGTTTTCATCGTTATAATTCTGGCATCTTCTCTTCTGCCAGAATTATCAGCCGATGAGGCGAAGCAGAAGATCAAGTTCTTCAGGCCTTCCGAGCCGGGGAATGTGATGGTCTGCGACATAGGGGCGGAGGCGAAGGCAGTGACAGTAATGACCAATAATGATGGCACCAAGGCCGAGAAAGTGCTCAGCAACAAGATAGCAGTTTCCGGAGTGCTTACGGTTATGACTGTGACCGACTATGGGCGTCCAGCCACAATTGAGTTCAAGATTGAGAAGGTGGAGGGTGATTTGAGTGGCAGGGAAGTCAAGTTCGCCTGTGATAATAAAGTCCTCAAGATCAATCTTGAAACCAAGCCATGTGAATTCCGCATAAAGGACAGCGATGCGGAGATCGGAAGGGAGGAAATCCTGCTTCTTTCGCTTGTTTTCAGGAGGACAAGGAAGGAGAACATGTCCGATTTCATCGGAACTGAAAATGCAGTCGGCGTCGGTGACGAATGGAAAACACCGCTTACCCCCCTCCAGGATGAATTCGAGAAACGCGGACTCAAGGCTGCGGATCTCAAGATGAACGGCAATGTTAAACTTATGGAAAAGAAGGCGGTTCATGGCTATGACTGCTGGATACTCGACGCGAACCTGGATGCGAGCAAGGATGAGGAGTTTGTCTTTGAGTTCAAGGCGGAAATCTGTCTGCCTGTGGATGGAAAGACGGGAGCTGTCAAGATTTCCCGTCTAAGCTCTGAAAAGTTCAGCAAGAAGGTGGACGACAGGAATAATGCCTTAATGCCTGACGTGAAAGAAATCACCATGACAATTACCGACAAGATGGCAACGGTGATGGTTCCCGTGGAAAGAAAAGGGGATAAATCGAAATGAAGGACAGGAAAATTCTTTATATTGAACCTTTTTCCGGCGCGGCCGGCGATATGCTTGTCGCTGCCCTTCTCGGCCTTGGCGCCGACTGCAAGAGGTTCTGGAAGGGGATTGCCAGTCTTCCATTGAAAGAGAAGCCTGAAATCAAAATGGCCAAGGTCGGGCGCAACGGAATAGCCGCACTTAATTTCAAGGTCATTCTGAAGGAAGGCCATCATGATCATCATTTCCACAGGACTTTCGCTGATATTGAAAAAATAATCCGATCCGCCGGCAAACTTTCACCGGCAGTGAAAAAAAGATCCATTGGCATATTCAGGAGGCTTGCTGAGGCCGAGGCCAAAGTCCACGGTTCCAATGTCAGGCACGTTCATTTCCACGAGGTGGGTGCGGCGGACGCCATCATTGATATTGTCGGAGCCGTCCTTTGCCTTGAAATACTCAAAGTTGACAGGATAGTGTCAGCTCCAGTGGCGCTTGGTTCAGGCACGATAAGATCCGCCCATGGGATATTGCCGGTCCCAGCTCCGGCAACGGTGGAGATCATCAAGGGGTGTCCGACATATTCCGGAGCTGTGGCCTGCGAACTGACAACTCCGACCGGTGCTGTAATGCTCAAATCAATTGTCGATGAGTGGGGGATGCCTCCGGCCGGAGCCATAGTCGCGGTATCATGCGGGGCTGGGACAAAGGACTTTAAGGTCCAGCCGAATGTCCTCAGGGTTTCGATCATGAAATGTCCGGTTCCGCAAAGTTCCGGCCGTGAGAAGATAGCGGTGCTTGAATGCAACATCGACGACATGCCCGGGGAGGCGTTTTCATATGTGTGTCCCGAGCTTTTAAAAATGGGAGCCCTTGACTACGCACTCATTCCTGTGTATATGAAGAAGGGAAGGCCGGGAATTATCCTGCAGGTCATCTGCAGGCCGGAGGGGATTGCGAAGTTCGCAGAATTCATCCTCGGGGAGACCAGCACGATAGGAGTCAGGTACAGGCTTGAGGACAGGGAATTCCTCAGGAGGGAGGCGCGGGAGTATGAGACGCCATGGGGGCTTGTCGGTGCCAAGCTTGCGTTTGACAGGAATGGCAATATGATGAAATATAAACCTGACTTCGAGAGCTGTGCCAGACTGGCAAAAACTTCCGGCAAAGGGTATCTTTCAATATCTGGTAAAATAAGGGATCATATAAATAAGAGGGTGAGGATATGAGCTTGATAAGGAAAGAACTTCTTGAGATACTTGCGTGTCCGGTGGACAAGGCTCCGCTCAAGGAACTGGAAAATGAGAAGAAGCTGCTTTGCACGGCATGTGGCAGGAAATATCCGGTGAAGGAAGGGATACCGGTCATGCTTGTCGACGAGGCGGAACTTCCTGAGGGTAAAGAGGGTAAAAAGGGAAGCTGACTTTTGCAATTGGCTCAACTTGGAATGGAGACCTGAATGGCCAACGACGGTAAGAAAAATGACAAGGACAAGAAGGATTCAGCTTCTCAAGCTGGTGCGGAGAAGTCTTCTCCTTCAGAAAAAAGCGCCGCTACGGATGAACCTGGGCGGAAACCTGCCGCGAAGATTGCGCCAATCGCCCGTAAAAGGTGCAAGCCGAAGTTCAAGGAGGATGATTTCAGGAGCGCTGAATTTTCAATGGAAAGCATCTTTGAGCAGGGCAAAAAGTCCAGGCCGGGCTTCGCCAGGTTCGCAGTCGCCTTTTTTATAATTATTTTCCTGTTCGTGGGCGTTGTCGTGGGATTATACGTATATCGGGGAATGCAGGCTGAGGCCGCCCTGAAGAAGAAGATCGAAGGGGTGGAGAAGCAGATCGGGAAACTCGAAGAGAAAATATCAGCCTCCGAAGGTTATGCGAAATACAAGACCGCGCTTGATGCGATAATCTGGATCGATTCTGGAGCCGCCATGGATCCTGGAAATCCCGACAAATGGAGCGAACTCAGGGAAAAATATGTCAAGCTGCTTGAAGGCGCCAGGCCGGTAAAAGGCTCCGACTTCGTAGTTCCGACTTCCCTCGTGGACATGGCCTTCATTCCGCAGGGCAGGTTTTTCATGGGAAGGAAACCAAATGAGCCGGGAGGGCATTCCGATGAAGTTCCGAGAAGGGCCGTTACCCTGGCCTATGATTTCTGGATGGGACGGACTGAAATTACGAACCAGCAGCTAAAGGAATCTTACCCGGGGCACAGGACGGAACCATGGAACATGTATAAGCTCAACAAGCCCTTTCAGCCGGCTGTAATGGTTGACTGGCATATGGCTTCGACCTGTTGTCTGATGATTACCAGGAAAGAGGAGAGGGCTGGGCGGATACCGGAAAATTATGAATACCGTCTTCCTACCGAGGCTGAATGGGAATACGCCTGCAGGGCAGGGACTGAAACGAGCTATTACTGGGGTGACAGCTTCGGGGAGATTGGTGCGCAGTATGCGAATACGAGGGATTTCAGGACTACGAAGATCCTCGTCTGGAATGGGGAGAAGGGAATGCCTTCGGACGACGGGAATGTCGTGTCTGCGTCTGTCGGTTCCTACAAGCCCAACGCCTTCGGCCTTTATGACATGATCGGCAATACCTGGGAATGGTGCTGGGACTGGTATAATCCAACGGCGTACAAGGAGCTTCCCGGCGTGAATCCTGTACAGGTGAAACCAATTGTCTCCTCTGTTGAAGTAAGGGCGGGCTATGACAACAGATATTTTATCGAATCCCCAAGCAAGGTCATCCGTGGCGGCTCATGGGGGAATGTCCCTTCGGAATGCCGGGCCTCCGGAAGAGATTCAGTTCTGGCTGAGAGCAAGGATACCGGCATGGGATTCAGGATCGTCCTGGCTCCAAAGATATCAGTGCTGGCGGCGTCCCCGGAAAAGGCGGCGGTGGATAACAAGTCCAGATAGGCCGCAGGATCATTTCTTGTCGGCAGGAACGTTTTGTCCGGACTTTGCCTTGTAGATGTAGATGACCTCATCCCTTTTGCAGAGGCCGAATTTCTCCCTTGCGACTTTTTCCACGGCCTTGGGATTTGACTCGAGATCATTGAAGAGCTGGCGCAGCTCGAGGCACTCCGCCTGTTTCTCCTCAAGCTCCTTCTTCAGTTCCTCGTTGCTGCTTTTCACCTTCTTGAGATTGGTGTAGGCCGGGAAGAGGAGGACGAACGAAATGATTATTAAAATTGCGAATACCGCAAAGTAAAGCAGTTTTAGAAACTTGTCCAAATAACTTTCCTCCTCGGTGAAACGGGGCGAAGCGGGTTACTCCTTCTCCTCGTCGAACTCTATATCTTCAATATCTTCGAAATCGATGTCGCCTAGGTTGTCGAAATTCTCGGTTCCTTCTTCGGCCTCGGTTTCGAGATCATCAGCTTCATCGTCATCGTCCAGCATGATGGATGAACTTGTGATTACCGAGCCGCATTCCGGACAGTATCCGTCTTCGGCTTCGACAGCAGCCATGCTTATCTCCATATTGCAGTAGGGACAGGACATCATTCCCATTTAAGCCTCCTTAAGCTTTTTATCTTGTTATTTGATTAATTTCCTGAATTTCACGTATTATACTTGAAGAGTCATCAAAAATTCAATGTTAGTTTTAATTTTTTTCAATTTTCCTATCAAAAGCTCCATGGCTTCGACCGGGGGGACCCCGTTCATGGCCTTCCTGAGGGTCCATACGCGCTGGAGTTCATCGGGATGTAGAAGGAGCTCCTCCTTCCTGGTTCCGCTCTTCTCAATGTTGATCGCCGGATATATGCGCCTGTCGACAAGATGCCTGTCCAGATGCAGTTCCATGTTGCCGGTGCCCTTGAATTCCTCGAATATGACTTCATCCATGCGGCTGCCGGTATCTATGAGCGCGGTGGCTATGATTGTGAGGCTTCCGCCGGTTTCGATATTCCTTGCAGCGCCGAAGAATCTCTTCGGCTTGTGCAGTGCATTCGCATCGACACCGCCTGACAGTATCTTTCCGCTGTGGGGCTGCAGCGTGTTATAGGCCCTTGCAAGACGGGTTATGCTGTCGAGCAGTATGACTACGTCCTTCTTGTATTCCACCATGCGCTTGGCTTTTTCGATGACCATTTCCGCGACTTGGACATGCCTCTCCGGCGGTTCATCGAAAGTAGAACTGACGACCTCGGCATTGACGTAGCGCTTCATGTCGGTCACTTCCTCAGGGCGTTCATCGATGAGGAGGACGATCATGTATGTTTCCGGGCTGTTTTTAAGAATGCTGTTTGCGATCTTCTGCAGCAGGACGGTCTTTCCGGTTCTTGGCTGGGCGACGATAAGGCCGCGCTGCCCTTTTCCTATTGGAGTGATAATGTCGACCACTCGTGTTGCGATCTCCTCCGGCTCCCTTTCAAGGATGAACCTCTTTGTCGGGAAATAGGGCACCAGGCTTTCAAACGGAATAATCTCCTTCTTCTTCTCCGTAGCCTCGTGGTTGATGGATTCGACCTTGAGCATCGCGAAGAAGCGTTCCTTCTCCCTTGGAGGCCTGATCTGGCCTGCGACATAGTCTCCTGTCTTGAGCGAGAACCTTCTAATCTGGGACGGACTGAGATAGATGTCTTCGGGGGAGGGCAGGTAGCAGTAGCTGGGGGAGCGGAGGAATCCGAACCCATCAGTAAGGACTTCGAGATATCCGCTTCCATACATAAGGCCGTTCTTTTCGGCGTTCGCCTTGAGTATTTCGAAGATAAGCACGGATTTCTCAAGGGCGCCTATGCCTTCGACTCCGAGTTCGCTTCCCATTTTGGCAAGGTCTTCCATCCCCTTTTCCTGGAGTTCGGTGATGTTGAGGCTTGGCGCCGTCTTGTCCCTGATGGGCATATCGCCGTTCCTGAAGTTGTCCTGGCCGTTCTTATCCTCGCCCTGCTGTATTTGCTGGGCATGCTGGCCTTGCTGCGGCGGGAGGGCTTCGGATTCGGGCTTGGGTTTTATAGATTCATTGGACGAGCTTGGATGCGGCTGTACGGAATTTGCTGGATCATTGGCGTGTTCCATGGAGCCTCCTCTGTTTCCATATCCTCTGCGATGATAAGGGCGTCTCTTGTATCTTGAGTCGGAGTCGGACGGACGTCTTTCCCTTTCATTTGCGAGGGGATCGTAGTATTCGGGGCGCTTGTCGGAACGGATGCCGCCTGCCTGGCCTTCCGATGATGCCGACCTGTGTTTTCTTTCTTTTTCTTCAGCAGATCTTTCCATAATGCTTCCTTATATTTTTATTTAATGATTTGCATTGTTCAAAGAGGGATTTAAGGCTTCCGTTGTTGATGATTGCGAAATCAGCAAGTCCTAATTTGTCTGCGGGTGAAAGCTGAGATCTGCATCTTCTTGATATTTCCTTTTCGGACCATCCCCTTTTCTTCAGGCGCTCATGCTGGATTTCCTCGTCCGTCCATATTGAGACCACGCAGCCGAATTCCTTTTTCCATCCTGCTTCGAAGAGAAGCGGAACTGCGAAGATGACATCCTTGTTAGTGGATTCCCTTGCTTCCTTCCTGGCTTTTTCAAGGACCTTGGGATGCAGCAGCGAGTTGAGCCACAGGATCTCTTTCCTGTTCCTGAAGACTATGTCCGCGATTTCCCCCCTGTTTATCTTACCATCCGGAAAGAAGACCTTCTTCCCCCATCTTTTCCTTACGGCCCCTGGCACCCCGCTGGCTGGATCATCATAGAGCTCATGGCATATCCTGTCTGCATCAAGAGTTTTCCAGCCGAAAGAGGAAAAGCATTCAAGTGCAGAAGTTTTGCCGCAGCCAGTGCTGCCAGTTAAACCAACAAACATCAATTTGAAACTCTGTTACGGATTAAATATAAAAATTGAATAAGAGACATGTAGTTGAAGAGCCGGGTTTCTATAAAAATGTAAAAAGTAAATGTTTTCTGCAGTGTTATGATTGTTCTGATTTTTTCTTAATCTATTGTTGCCTTTTTAAAATGCAAATAGAATTCAAGAAGATATATTCTTTTATTTTAAAGGCCGCGTCAAACGGGGATTTGCATGGACAAGCAGAAAATAGTTTCAAGGAAAAGGATAGCATCCGGGAAATGGCTCTTCCTTGAGGAAGTCGCCTACATAGGCCATGATGGCGTCAGGAGGACCTGGGATTGCTCAATGAGGAGGAGGGGGGCGGCTGGCGCGGTCGCAATTGTCGCTCTGCTCAGGCCTTCCATGCGACTGGTGCTTGTCCGGCAGTTCCGCCCTCCGGTGGGCGGATATGTGATCGAATTCCCCGCCGGGCTTGTCGATAAGGATGAAAAACCCGTGGCAACTGCTAAAAGGGAGTTGTACGAGGAGACAGGATATTTTGGGAAGATAATGGATGTGTCACGTCCTATATACAGCTCTCCCGGCATGACAGGGGAGTCTGTCCGCATCGTGAGGATGGAAGTCGATGAAAGGACTGCCAGGAACAGAAGGCCCAGAACTGCTTTTGACGACGGCGAACACATAGAGACCTTCCTTGTCCCCTTGAAGGGGCTTGGGGCTTTTCTTGAAAAGGCCTATGGAAAAGGAGATCTTCTTGATGCGAAGGTTGTGAGTTTTGCCAAAGGAATGCAGCTAGCAAAGGAGTTTGGATGAGGAGGTCAGGTGTCATGCTTGCCCCACGTCACGTAGTTACGCTAAAGCGGACGGAGTGGGGTGTCAGGGAAGACAAGCATATAAGATGAGAAGGACATATTGAAGTTTGAGCAGAAGGACAAGGAGAATCCTCCTCAAAAAGGCGGGATAGTCTTTGCGGGAAGCTCCACTTTCACGAAATGGAGGAGCATGGGCGACGACTTCAAGCCGGTGCTGGATATAGAATACGGCCCTGTCAACGGCCCCATCAATGAACCAGTCAAAATAGTTTAGGCGATCTCAAACTCCCTTGGAACGCCGACCTCCAGGTCGGCATAAGAGCCGGTCTGGAGACCGGCTCTTCTTTAAAACAGGAGTTTTGAAATTGCCTCATGTTGAGTACAGAGGCAAACTAAAGTTTGTACTCCAACGGGCAAGGTTGCGTAATAACAGTTCTTAGGAGTTGTGTAATCAGTTCATATATATTTTCTCAAGGCGTCCTGCCTTGAGAAAATATCAGTCCAGCGCCCTGGTCATCAGCTTGAAGTCCTTGCATCTTTCATTGGGGGAGACCGCTGAAAGGAAGAATTCCTCGCCGCCGTAAACAAACTTTTCGATCCAGGTGGTGGAGGCGGTAGCGACTTCCATGCCGGACTCATTGAACCACTGGAACCTGTAGGCGAACTTGTAGTCTGATTTACGTGCGTTCTTGAAGGTCACCTGGACTTTCATGAGGCCGCCGGTGATTTCCTGCTTGTCGACGCTGACGATCTGCAACCTGTCGCTGAGAGTCTCGTCTGTCACGACCCTCTTGTTCCTCACGAAATCCTTCTCCATCGTCTTGTCAGTGTTCTCCACCGTGTTGACCGGGGAGTAGCAGGCTGGGATGAATATCACAAGAGCCAGGGCGGGAACCAGGAGAAGTTTCATTGTTTTCATCAGAGCACCTCGTTAATTTGAATTTCTGTTAATCTACACGCTAAAGCTGTGAACTCCAACTTGAAAAATCCAGACTTCTTCATTTATAAATTCCGGAAGGTCTTTGCCTTTGCGGAATTTATTCGAACTCGAACACCCTTGCTGAAATTCCAGTCTGCAATGTGTTGCGCACGTGTATTATGGCCCGTCTTTTCCCGACAGATATCTCAATCGGTTCTGCGGAGACCGTTGTGCCGTCGCGGGATACCGTCATCACCTTGAGCTTCCCGTCAGCAGGCCGTGGCAGCTGGGCGACCTGGTATTCGCAGGGAAGAGTCTGCCAGCAGCGTGTGTCAGCGGTGTTGAAAGTATACTTGTAGATGCTGGTTCCGATTACTGTTCCTATCAACACTATTACGCCTTCAATTCCTCCGACCTGGCTTGCGGCCACGATTGCCGCCGCGCTTGCGCCCTCCTTGATTATTGTAGATATTACGAGCCGGGTTATCATTCCCGGGAAAATAACCTTGTATTCCTGGGATACGACCGCGTCCATCGATGATATTGTCGCAGTCTTGTATGTTTTCCCGGATGAGTCAGTGATTTCCAGGCATCCTGTCGGGACATTATAGTATTCCAGGTCGGAATAGGCTATCCCGGAATATCCCGTCGGAAGGATAATCTGGAACTTCTGTTCGCGGAGCGCCGGTGCAAGCCCGTTCTCGAAGATGACATAAATGATGTTTCCATCAAGCGGATGATTAAAGGGTGGGGCTCCAGAGAGTTCCTTTGGCGGGCTGCTTCCTGCCCTTTGCGCGACCGTGACATAATATCTTTGGGCAAGCTTATTTTCAACGTCCATCTTGTAGAGGTTCCTGAAATCGACCTCCGCCTCCCCGAAATTCCCGTCCAGCAGATAACGTATGCCCGACATATAGGTCACGAACGGATTCATCAGATCCCCGTACGTCTTGTTCGACTTGGACTTCATGTCGTCGAAGGACTTCTTGACTTCCGGGTGTTCGTTCTGAACTCCTTCGAAGCTTACGCTCTGTCCGGCCTTCTCCGACTCCTTCTTATTCTCATCCTCCTGTTTTTTTATCTGGTCCGCGAACTTCTTTTCAGCCTCCTTCTGCCGTTCATATGCGCGGCGGAGTTCCACGCCCGCATCATTGGGATTCCCGAGGGCGTAATAGTTGAGCGCCTTGTAGGTGTTGACGAGTATCCTGTCGTAGTTGAAACCGCTGTATGGAAGGGCGTTCTGGTTTGTGAAGGCGGCACCTGTTTCGGCGCCAGCCTCGCGTAAATTGATGGCGGCGCGATCATCATATTCCTTTATCAGGGTCTCGCACTTTTCGAAGGCCGCAAGGCTTCCCTTGTAGTCGCCAGTATCAAACTTGATCTTGCCCTGTTCGAGCCTCCACATCAACTCGTCCCCGGTACCCTCATGCTTTTCGGCCTTGCTGTCTATCAGCTTTGTGGCCTCGTCCAGGTTTCCGGCCATATATGCCGTCATCAGCGACTCTTTCTGGGATCTGGACGTGTAGATGGTGGAACATCCTGTGGAAAGAAGCAGGATAAGGACAAATGAATATTTGAAAGGATTAAAAGTCATAATTCTTGAGAATTTACAGACACGGAACATATGGAACCATTGAATCCCATGCTCATCAATTCTCCAATCCGCCGGTTTGCCGGTTATTCTATCACCATCCGGGAGTCGCTCTCGGAGTGGCGGGTTCTACGTCTTTTTCCTTCTTTTCAACCTGCCTGCAGATGCCGCCGACTTCCAGAACGCCTTCGGATTTGAGTATCTTCGCCTTCGAGAATTTCTGCTGGACGGAAGTGACTTCGATAAGTCCGATCTTTGTCTCCTCTGATCCGATGGATTCGCCGGTGTCCGGGTCCTTGACGATATCACCCTGCGAGTAGACTTCGTACTGCCCGCCAACAACAAGACCTGTGCCTTCACCGCGGTTCAGGACAAGTTCCTCGCCCTGGACAGAGGCTATTTTTACAGGATATATCCCTTCAAGGATATAGTTTGATGCAGACACGGCGCAGTCGGTGAAAAGCCTGTCCCTGTAGTCGCCGCCGGTCATGTTCCTGCGTTCAGCGGCCGGAATATCCCTGCTGTCGAGTTTCCTCGTGATCGTGTTGGCGCATACCACTTTGCCGGACTTGGTTTCAACTACCCTGAAGTGGACTTTCATTGTGCCCTTGAGCCTTATGGAAGTCTCCTTGGTTATCTCGATGTATTTGCTTTCGACTAAGAATTCAACTCTGTCGACATGTCCTACCACGAGAAAATCTGCGACGAGGAGTTTTCCGATGCGCTGTTCCTCACCGGGTTTGCAGTATTCGGACTCGGTCAGCTTGTTCTCCTTCATTATCTTTTCGACGAATGATCTTTCAAGGACTGAGAACTTGCGGGACTTCACGAGGTTCTGGAGGAGCTGGTCGGCGAATTCGCTTTCGACCACCTGGATCTTCATTTCGCTCTCATTGACATTGATCTGGATGTTCCTCGGCTCAAGCACGAACGGCAGGACGGCCAGTGTCGGTTTCTCAGGTTTTGCCGGTGCCGCAGCCTTCTCCTGGGCGAAAATGCCTGCCGATGAAGCAGTGAAGATGAAAAGCATCATTGTGATTCTCAGAAAATTTTTCATATGGCCTCCAATAGGTTTATTTATTTGAGCGGGAATATACATCCATACCTGCCGAATTCAATATGGATAAGTTTATGCTGCAATCAAGATTATATAACCACAGAACACACGGAACACACAGAATAATATAACCACGAAATACACTAAATACACGAAAAAGGCATTGTTAGGGTTTTGCTGTGCAAAAACTTAACAATATGCTTTCAAATAGACGTGCATAAAAAACAAGAAAATGACGGATAGTAGTACAGACGACGCAGAAATAATAAACGCACATGGAAGTTATAAAATATTGCGCACGCAATATTTTATCAGAAGTCGTCTTCCTTTGGCGGCAGCGGCTTGGCCTGTCCGTCGAAATTGAATTTGTCCTTCATGGTGGGGATCATCCCAATGGAAGTCCGGGAGAGCCTTACCGTGCCTTTCGCGATCGTCTCATTGATCTCAACGCCGGTGATGGTGCCGGTTTCAGTGATATTGTAGTTCTCTGTTTCAGCCTGGTCCGGCTTCGGGATCTCGAAGACGAATTCGCATTCCGCGCATTCGGCAGCCTCTCCGGCAAACTCAAGCGGAACGGAGAACACCGCCTTGCACTTCGGGCATGAAACTTTGAATTCCTTGCTGTCCATATATATATTCTGTGTTTTCCGGTAAAAATGTTATTTGAGAAGATAAAATTTAATGTGGCTTTATTTAAATTCCAGTGCACACAGGAAAATATATTACTATGTTTTGAAACATAATGCTTTTTTTGCTCCGGGACGGATATCTCCGGCAAATTTCCTCCTCTTGGTTGATATTCACATAAATAAGCTTAAATTTTCGGGTTTGATTTGCTTTAATTTACATTTAAGGAATAGGAATATGAGCACAGAAGAGATGCCAAAGGCGTATGAGCCGGGCAATATTGAGAACAAATGGTACCCGATCTGGGAAGAACGGGGTTGTTTCAAAGGGAATCCGGATTCCGGAAAAAAACCATATTCAATTGTAATACCGCCACCCAATGTCACCGGGATACTGACAATGGGGCATGTCCTGAACAACACCCTGCAGGACATCCTTATCCGCTGGCGCAGGATGCAGGGATACGAGGCCTGCTGGTTCCCCGGAACCGATCATGCTGGAATCGCCACCGAAACCCGTGTCGACAAACAACTCCGCGAAACAGAAGGCCACGGACGCGACCACTATGGCCGCGAAGAGTTCGTCAAACGCGTCTGGCAATGGAAGGAACAGTACGGTGGAACTATAATCAAGCAGCTGCGTAAGCTCGGAACGTCCTGCGACTGGGAACGCGAACGCTTCACGATGGACGAGGGCTTGAACAACGCAGTCCGTCTCGTCTTCGTAAAACTTTATGAAAAAGGTTATCTCTACCGCGGATGCCGCATGATCAACTGGTGCCCGGTTTCAAAGACAGCCCTCTCCGATGAGGAAGTCATACACAAGGAAGTCCACGGATATTTCTATCATTTCAAGTATCCCCTTTCGGACGGCTCGGGACATCTTGTGATCGCAACCACACGCCCGGAAACAATGCTTGGAGATACTGCAGTCGCCGTCAATCCCGCCGACGAACGCTATAAGAATATTGTAGGAAAGACTGTCGACCTGCCGCTTACCGGAAGAAAAATTCCTGTCATTGCGGATGAACACGCCGATCCTGCGTTCGGAACTGGCTGCGTGAAGATAACGCCCGCCCACGATCCGAACGATTTCAATGTCGGCCTCCGCCACAAGCTCCAGATCCTGAATGTCATGAACGCCGACGCCACCATGAACGAGGCCGCAGGCGAGGAGTTTGTCGGACTCGACCGCTTCGAGTGCCGCGAGAAGATCGTGAGGCTCATGCAGGATGCGAAGCTTGTTGTCAAGATCGAGGACCACATGCACAGCGTCGGATATTCCGAACGCGGCGACGTTCCGATCGAGCCGCGCGCCAGCGAACAGTGGTTCGTCCGGATGGATGAGCTTGCGAAACCCGCAATCAACGCCGTCCGTTCCGGCGAGATCAAGTTCTATCCAGACCGCTGGACCAAGACATATTTCCACTGGATGGAGAACATCAAGGACTGGTGCATAAGCCGCCAGATCTGGTGGGGGCACCGCATTCCCGCCTGGTACCACAAGAAGACCGGGAAGATATTTGTCGGTCTCGAAGCTCCGAAAGATATTGAGAACTGGACGCAGGACGAGGATGTGCTTGACACCTGGTTCAGCTCCTGGCTCTGGCCTTTCTCCATCATGGGATGGCCGGATGAGACGAAGGAGCAGAAGTTCTTCTATCCTACGAGCGATCTGGTTACAGGACCCGACATTATTTTCTTCTGGGTCGCCAGGATGATTGTCGCAGGATACGAGTTCAAGGGGGCCCTGCCTTTCAAAAACGTCTATTTCACAAGCATCATCCGCGATGAAAGCGGACGCAAGCTGAGCAAGTCACTTGGGAATTCGCCGGATCCTCTGGACGTGATAAAGAACTACGGAGCGGACGCACTACGCTTCTCAATAATATATATAGCGCCGCTTGGAATGGACATCCGGTACAGCAACGAGAAATGCGAACTTGGCAGGAACTTCGCCAACAAGCTCTGGAACGCCTCGCGTTTCCGCCGCATGCAGGGCGACCCCGGCAAGCCGGTTTTCGACTTTGACTCTTTGACTGCCGAACAGTTGTCTTCTGACGACAAATGGATTCTTGGCAGGCTCAACCAGGTTGTGACCTCCGTGAACGATTCCCTGGAGAATTTCAGGTTCCACGACGCAGTGCACGGCCTCTACGAATTCGTCTGGGGTGAGTTCTGCGACTGGTACATCGAAGTGGCGAAGGAGAATTTCTTCAGCAAGGACAATCCTGAGAAGCGCAACAGGGGGCTCGGGCTCTTCGACTATGCGATGTTCACGATCCTGAAGCTCCTGCATCCGTTCATGCCGTTTGTCACCGAGGAGATATCCCATCAGATGGGATATCTAAAGGAAGATGAAAGCATAATGCTTGCCGAATTCCCGAAGCCTGTGGAACCTGCGAAACTCGCAGTCCTCGGCATAAGCGAGGAACTGATAAAGCGCGTTGTTGCGAAGTTCGCAATAATCAGCGCCGGCAGGAATCTGCGCGTCAGCTGCAATATCGCGCCGTCCCTGAAGATAAAATATTTCATCAAGCCGATCGATACCGGAACGGAGAAGTTCCTGCAGGAGCAGAAATCGTCCATCGAGATGCTGCTGCGCGCCGAAAGCGCCGTCATAGATGCGGACTTCGCAGCTTCTGGACCGGCTCCGTCGATCGTCACGGACGCCGGCACGATCTTCCTTCCTCTCGACGGACTTGTCGATGTCGCTGCGGAACTCGCAAAGCTCCAGAAGCAGAAGAAGGATCTTGAAGGCTGGATCGCCGGTTCGAAGGCGAAGCTGTCCAACGAGAGATTCGTCAGCAAGGCTCCGCCAAAGGTCATAGAGGACTCCAAGAAGATGCTTGCCGAGAACGAGGACAAGTTGAAGCGCGTGGAAGACATGATAACGGCCTTGCGCCGATAAAATCCGCTCCGCGTATTTTATATTTTGACATATCGGAGCGCCGGCGTCTCGCCGGCAAGTTGAGTTGTAAAGGATTCCTTGACAACTTCAGAAAAGTATTTAACCAGGAAAGAAGCGTTATGGATCGGCTTGAAATTCCACATGAAGATGTTGCAATGCAGAAGCAGCATGCAAGGATAATGTATGAAGCCGTGGCCGCCTATATTGGAAAAGCGGAAAAGCCATTCACGTACGATGAGATTTGTGATGAGATGGAAGCCAGGTTCCAGTTTCTTGATCCTGACGCTGTGATTGAATTCATCGAACTCTCACTCAAGCTCAACCCTCATATCGTCAAGGTTGAAAATGCGCCCGAGGATCCGCTGTTTACACCAGCCAATGTCTTTTACAAAGGCGCATCATTCTGCCTTGCTCTATTTGATGAAGGAGTTGAAGGTGGCAGTTTTTTCCCGGGCTTCATGTTTCAGCCGTACATAAGCGAAGAACTTACAGGGACGGAGGCAAGCATCAGACCAGAGGATTGCGAAATTGAAATTGGCAGGAAGACTGCAAGGATTTCCTTCAGCGAGCTTTCCTTAAGCTGCTACAATGACAGTTTTGGCATGTCATTAGTAAAGAACGCAAAAGAGCTTTTTACCGCTGAAAGGCCAAATGATGATATCAATGCCGATATCTACGACGTTGAGGTTTACGACTTGAAGGAATATTTCGAGAAGGTTTCATTCAGCGAGGGAGACGTGCTTGTCTTTACGGTCGAAGACTATTTTGGAGGGAAGCTGAAATTCCACAGACTTGCAAAGGAGGAAAGACATCGGGATATTGATAAATGCGTAGAATGGAGTCTTAAATATTTTGAGGCATTGAAAAGAGTTGCTGACAAGGATGGGTTCGGCACCGGACTTTATGTCCAGCTCCAGGATGTGTTCCTTGACAATCCGGGGCTTCTCGCCAATCCGCTTTTCAGCCTGCAGGAGGTCATGATCTTTTCTGAGGAACTCATATTTGTTGAAAATCATGACGACCTGCCTGCAATATGGCGCAAGGGAAAACCACTGCCAAAGGATAAAAGTCCAGATGGAAAATGAATGTCAACAGGTTACAGTTAAGGAAAACGGAGTTCGAATATGCCAAAATCTTTCCATGATAGATTGATAGACCTCCTCAACAAGAATCAGCTCTACGTGAACCTCTCCGAAATAGATGATGGACAGTTCAAGGTAAGCGAAGAGGACAAGAAGCTGAACCGCGAATTCTATGGGGATGCTTATGAAGGCTGAACTTTTGCCAGTAAAGCAGTTCGATGAAGTTGTCCGGCTGATTCAAAAAGCCAGGGAGAAGACTTTTGCTTCAGTCAACAAGGAACTGATAACCCTCTATTGGAATGTCGGGGCATATATCAGCCGCAAGGTTAAATCTGCGGAGTGGGGCGAGAAAACCGTTGACCAACTCGCAGGATATATAAACCATCTGTATCCTGAACTCAAGGGTTTTGACCGGAGAGGCCTTTACAGGATGAAGCAATTCCATGAAACTTACGCCGGTTCTCCAATTGTGACACCACTGGTGACACAATTAAGCTGGACGAACAACCTCGTGGTGATGTCGCGTTGCAAGGCAATGGAGGAGAAGCTGTTCTACTTGAAGCTTTCTGCAGGGGAGAAGTATTCGAAACGAGAGTTGGAACGGCAGATAAATTCTGGAGTATATGAAAGAACTGTTCTAGCTAAAAAGAAACTCGCGACAGTGTCGCGAGAAATGCCGGCAGAGGCTACAGATGTCTTTCGAGACAGTTATGTGTTTGATTTTCTTGATATTCCTGAAAGACATTCGGAGCATGACCTTAGGAACGCCTTGATACATCATTTACGTGACTTTATCCTTGAATTAGGGAAAGACTTCACTTTTGTCGGCGAAGAATACAAATTGAAGGTTGGGAAAAGCGACTTTGCTGTGGATCTGTTGTTTTTCCACAGAGGGCTTCAGTGTCTTGTTGCAATAGAACTGAAGATTGACAAGTTCAAACCTGAATATCTTGGAAAACTGGAATTCTATCTTGAAGCACTTGACAGGGATGTAAGAAAAGTACATGAGAAGCCGAGCATCGGGATCTTGATTTGCAGGGACAAGGATCACGAGGTAGTTGAATATGCATTAAGCAGATCGCTAAGCCCGACCGTCATAGCCGAATATGAATCAAAACTCATATCCAAGAAGCTGTTGAAGAAGAAGCTTCATGAGTTTTTACTTCTTGAAGATTCAGTTGTTAAGGAAAACTTATGTTCTTTAATACAATAGATAACTTGTCTAAATGAAAAAAACAAAATCAAATTCCAAGTTGGAGAAGGCGCTGAAGGATTTCATCGGTAAGACCGACAAGGCTTTCACCGCTGAAAATGCGGCTGAGTCGATTGCGCTTTCACTGAAGGTCGATGCCGGGAAGATAGTCCCGGAAATCGAAAAGCTGCTTCTCGTCGACAATTCCCTGCTCGACATCACCAAGGGGGAGGAGCTCCGTGAAACCTATGTTACGCGGACAAATTTCTTCGACAAGGCTGAGTTCTGCATTTCACCGGCACAGGATGAGATCGACAATGGGATCCTTTTCCCGGGCCACAGGTTCATGCCGTTCCTCAATCCCGAAATCCCGCCGTTCGAAGCCATCCTGAAGCCTGATGAATTGGATATGGAATTTGAATTGAAGACCGTCAAGGATTTTACATCGGAAGATCTTGAACTCTATCATTCGCTTATGGGGATTGAGATGATTCTCCAGTACTACGCTCTCAACGACAAGGCGAATGCCGAAGTGCTTAAGGAAAAGCATTCCCAAAAGACGAAACTCAATATGAAGGTCTTTGACATGAAGGAATTCTACAGGAAACATTCCTTCAAGATGGGAGACTCGCTTATATTGAGCGTTGATAGTTCCGACAAGGGCATCTTCTGCTTCAGCTTCCTTCCAGGCTCGGAGAAGCAGGAGCATCTTGCAGACATACAGAGCTGGGTTTTGTGCATGGAGGAGGCGCTCTTGGGAGTTTTCGAAGTATTCGGTCCGGACATCGACATCCAGTTACAGCTCGAACAGGCCCTCATAGCAGATCCGTCGCTCATGGAAAATGTCTATATAAGCTATGGCGAATTCCTGAAGGTCAGCCAGAAGATATGGATTAAACCCGTCGGGACCGGTAAAAGCGTGCTATGGCGCAAGGATGAAAACCCGATCGACAGCCTTCCATTCAAGCCGGAATTCTCGGTTTCCACCGGCAGTGTTGATAGCCTTGACAAGATTTTGCAGGATCTCGGGATCGGATTCCAGTCCTACGAGATTGAGGCGTTTATGAGAGATGAACTCTACAATGGCAGGAAATTCGTCGATGGCGCCAGGAAGCGTTGTTTTGCCGGACGCGAACTTGCTTTCCGTGACGAGGCCCAGCGTGTAGCCTTCGAAAACTTCATAGACGAACTATGGGAGGAGGTCATCGTAGACTACAACAGGTCTGCCGACGAGGGAAATGGGAAACTCCGGAGCAGGTCTCTCGCCATCCTTGAGGATCAGATTGTGTTCATGCGCCGTCTTGACAGCCTGAAGGTGAACCCGGACCAGCTTCCAAAGGAGGAGATTCTTTCCTTCTCCGACATAAGCATTGTTCTTGGACAGCTTCTGAATGTGCTGAACAATTCCGGGAATCAGTTTGAGAAGGAGGAGATTGACAGGATGCTCGAGATGCTCGATCAGACCGTCGAAACAATAAGCAACATCAAGATCCTGATGATAAAGAAAGTTCCGGGGCTGGGAGAAGGGGCTGGATGACCCGGCTTTGCCAAGAAGCTACGCCGTGGCAAGTTGGATGGATGGTTGATTGAATACAAGATGCATGATGCTGGAAACTTGTAACTTGAAATTGGAAATTTTCAAGGAGCGCTGGCGTCTCGCCGGCAATAATATTATGAAATTGATTGTTCCAATGGTTATATTTTTTTCCGCTTTTCTGGGCTCTGCACAGAATGAAAGCGAAAAAAAATATTTAATTGAGGATGTTCCAGCCGTCCTTCAGAGAGCCGATTTCTGCGGAGAGGCCTGCATCGAGATGTATTTGAAGAAACTCGGGGTGGAGGTCACCCAGGACGATGTGTTCAACGTGTCAGGTCTTGAGCCCGCACTTGGACGAGGATGTTATACACGTGAGTTGCTAAATGCGATGAAGGCCCTCGGATTCAAGCTTGGGGATCTTTCCACGACATGTCCCAAGGTGAATCCTGCGAAACCTGAAGAAATCGAAAAATGTTTCAATGATATGATTGCCGATTTGAAGAGGGGCAAACCCTCCATAGTCTGTACGCATTACAATGACGCCGCCAATTCGTCGGAGCATTTCCGGCTGATCCTCGGATATGATCCCGCCAGCGATGAAATCCTCTACAACGAACCGGCCGAGGAGAACGGTGCCTACAGGAAGATGAAAAAGGAGGTTTTCCTGAAGCTCTGGCCGTTGAAATATTCCGCAGACGAATGGTCGATCATCAGGATCGTCCTCGATATCGAAAAGTCGAAGGTCAAGATTCCGGAACGCAAGAAGCCTCAGGTGAAGAAGATTATCGGGAAGACCGGTGCTGTCGAGGAAGTCAGGTCGCTTCCACCGACCAATGCGGATCTCATGCAGCATGTAAGGAACCTGAAGCAGAAGTATGCCGGCAGGAAACTGAATTATATTGTCGAACCGCCATTCGTGGTCGTCGGCGACCTTGATGCTGTTACGCTGAAAGGATTTTCCGAGAAGACCATCCGTTGGACCGTCAATATGCTCATGAAGAGCTATTTCGAATATTATCCGTCGAGGATACTGACGATATGGCTGTTGAAGGACGCTGACAGCTTTGGCGAATACTGCAAGCTGATCACGGGGAATGATCCGCATACGCCGTACGGATTTTATTCCTCGCAGAACGATTGCCTGATAATGAACATCGGAACTGGAGGCGGGACTCTCGTGCATGAGATCGTACATCCGTTCATAGAGGCGAACTTCCCCGGATGCCCTTCATGGCTCAATGAAGGGCTTGGCTCCCTCTACGAACAATGCTCTGAGCGTAATGGGCAGATCGCAGGATTGACGAACTGGCGGCTCGCAGGCCTGCAGAAGGCGATCAAGCGGAATGATCTTCCTGATTTCGAGACGCTTACCGGCTACAGTGTAAATGAATTCTACGGTGGCACCAAGGGCGACAATTACGCCCAGTCAAGATACCTCTGCTATTATTTGCAGGAAAAAGGGCTCCTCGTCAAGTTCTACAAGGAATTCAACGCCAACTACCATGACGATCCGACCGGCTACAAGTCCCTCATGAAAATCCTGGACGTCAAGGACATGAAGCAGTTCCAGTCCGACTGGCAGAAATACGTGATGAAGCTGACTTTTCCATGAAGGGGATGTAACTGGCAACTCGTAACTTGAAACTTGACGGAGCGCCGGCATCTTGCCGGCAAAATCTACATAATTCCTGAACATCGAATATCCAACGTCGAACTTCCAACTTCGAATAAAAGAAGTTGTGCAGGTGTCTTGGCGGCTGGATTTACCTTTTGTTGGAGTTCACAGCTTTAGCGTGTCTTCCAGTAAAATTGCCTCCTAAATCAAGGTTTAAGACAAATCCCTTCTTGACTTTTCAAGAATCAAGTGTACACTTCAGAGTGAACACTTGGAGGTGAACATGAATGCGACAGTCCTTGATTTGAGGAAGAACATGAAGAGCGTTCTTGCTGCGATTGACCGCAATGAATCCGTTGTGCTTACATGCCGTGGCAGGGAAAAGGCTTCAATAGTGCCTTGTGGCAGACAGCGTTCCCGGAAAAAGGTCTCGGAATGTGCTGCATTTGGAATCTGGGCCGACAGGAAAGACATGGAAGATGTCCCCGCTTATGTCCGGACCATTCGGAAAGGACGCTTCTAATGCTGTTCGATACAGATGTCCTGATATGGGCCTTGCGTGGAAATACCAAGGCAGCGATGGTGATCGACAAATGCCCCGAGCTCCAGATTTCAGCCGTTTCATACATGGAACTGCTGAAGGGGGCGCGTAACAAGGAAGAACTGCTTTCGATAAGAAAGTTTTTGGCTGACTTGGGATTCCAAATCCTTCCATTGGACGAGAACATCTCCCATCGGGCGATGATCTACATCGAGGAACATGCACTCAAATCGGGAATGGACATTGCAGATGCCCTGATAGCCGCCACTGCCTCGGAGCGATCCCTGACGATATGTACCGGAAACAACAGGCATTACAGTGTCATCCCAGGGCTCCAGCTGTCCGTCTTCCGGCCTTGAGATGGTTTTATCAGGTATTTCACCCAGTTCAGGGTGAGATATTATTTTGATTGATAAAAGTAAGATAATATAAGTCCAGTCCTGCCTTCATATAGAAGATTATGCCATTCAATGGTTTAAAAATCCTGTTTCTGGTTTATTTTATTTCGACAAATGATGGCATGCCATCATAAGGAGAAATAAAATATGTCTTTGAATATCATTGCAGAACTTTCAAGGCTGTACGGGGCTGACCCGCGCTTCGTCCTCGCTGGCGGTGGAAACACCTCATACAAGGACGAGAAGAACCTCTACATAAAGCCCAGCGGAATCGCCCTCGCGGAAATCACTGAAAAGGATTTCGTGAAGATGGACAGGGCCAGGATCCGCGAACTCTTTACAATCATCCCCCCGCTGGAATCCAAAGAACGCGAGTCGCTCGTCAAGAGGGTTATGGAGATCGCGGTATGCCCGGACAGTTCCGGAAGGCCTTCCGTCGAAGCGCCGCTCCATGAGGCTATGAATTCAACTTTCGTGGTGCACCTCCATCCCGCGCTTGTGAACGGAATGACCTGCGGCAAGGATGGAAGAGAGAAGTGTTCTGAACTTTTCCCCGACTCGCTGTGGATAGATTATATTGATCCGGGATACTCGCTGGCGATGTATGTCCAGAGGGAGATTGCGAAGTTCGCAGAGACGAAAGGCAAACAGCCGGAAGTGATCTTCATCCAGAACCACGGCGTCTTCGTGGGCTGCAACAGCGCCGACGGGATCAAGCGTATTTACTCGCATATGATGGACAAGCTTATGTCCTATTATGATGAGAAGAACGTCAAGATAGAACTTGAAAAGGATATTGCCGACTCGAAGACAGTGGTAGAACTTTCACCGAAACTCAGGACCTGGCTTGGCGATGGAAGCTCAAGGATGATTGTTAAAAGTTCAGCTACGATGAAGGTGGCCGAAGGGCCTCTGACACCCGACCATATTGTCTATGCGAAGTCCTTCTCCTTGATTTCCAACAAGATTGATTCCGCGGCAATTGCGAAATTCGCAGAGCAGAAGGGATACAAGCCGCTTGTGGTTTCAATTCCTGAGAAGGCTGTCTTCACAGTTGCTCGGACTCTCAAGGATGCCAGGACAGTTGAACTGCTTGCCGGTGATGCGGCACTTGTCCAGCAACTGACTTCTGCATTCGGCGGGCCGAACTATCTGCTCGGAAAATCGTATAAGTTCATAGAAAACTGGGAAGTCGAATCATACAGGAAGAAAGTCGCGTCCGGAGGAAATCTCGGCAGGCTTTACGGAAAAATCGCGGCAGTTACAGGAGCCGCACAAGGATTCGGTCTTGGCATTGCGGAAGGACTCGCCGCCGAAGGCGCGGTTGTTGCAATTGCCGACATCAACCTTGACGGGGCGCAGAAGGCCGTGGACGGAATTTGTGCGAAGTTCGGGAAGGACAAGGCTTTCGCAGTGGAAGTGAATATCGCCAGGGAGGAATCCGTCTCCGACATGCTTTCAAAAATTGTCGGACAATGCGGCGGGCTCGATCTTTTCGTCGCGAACGCAGGAGTCCTGAAGGCAGGACCGGTGAAGACCTTCTCGAAGAAGGACTGGGATTTCGTGACGGAAGTCAACTACACCGGATATTTCGTCTGCGTCAAGCATGTCTCGAACCTGATGTCAATACAGAATGCGGAGGATGGCCTCTGGACCGACATAGTGCAGGTGAATTCGAAGAGCGGACTCGAAGGCAGCAGCAGGAATGCGGCATATGCCGGAAGCAAGTTCGGAACGATCGGTATGACGCAGAGCTTTGCGCTTGAACTTATTGATGACAAGATAAAGGTAAACAGCATATGTCCCGGGAATTATTTCGAGGGTCCGCTCTGGAGTGATCCGAAGAACGGCCTGTTTGTCCAGTATCTTAACAGTGGAAAAGTTCCGGGCGCGAAGACGATTGAAGATGTGAAGAAGTCATATGAAGGCAAAGTTCCGATGGGGCGTGGATGTTGTCCTGAAGATGTGGTGAAGGCGATAATCTACTGCGTCGAACAGAAATATGAGACCGGACAGGCGATACCCGTCGCCGGCGGACAGGTCATGCTGAACTGAGATGAAACATGAACATCCGCCGTCGCTGAGAAGCTATGGCGGACACAGTCGAACATCCAACTTTGAATGAAGGCGGAACCGGAGAAACGGAGTGCTGGCTTGTTGGGAAGGTATAATTCGTTGGAGTACAAACTTTAGTTTGGTTTTGAATCAAATGCTCGATTAAAGAAAGATGATTTATGGCTTTGAGCTGGAACTACAAGTCGGCAGATGGAATTGAAAACGGGCCCTTCGATGAAGTCCGAATGAAGCAGTTTGTGCTTGAAGGGGCGCTGAAGGCTGATACTCCCGTATGGTCAGAGAAGCAAGGGGAGTGGAAAAAGCTTTCAGAATCCGAACTTGCCGGATTGTTCGTGCACTTGCTCGGAGCTGAGCGTGAAAACCGGAAATGCAAGATGTGCGAAAGGATTTCCAATCCTGACGAACTCGTCGAAATCGAAGGGCTCCCATGCTGTGCTGAATGCAAGCCTGTCCTTATAAGGAGGCTGCAGGAGGGAAGCGTTATTCCCGGGTATATTGTCTATGGCGGATTCTGGGTGCGGACACTGGCGAAGATATTGGACTGGATAATCATCGGGGTGATCCAGATACCATTTACGATTGCGTATGTTATTTCCCTGTCCTTTTTCCCGGAGAGCATCATTACAGCCCTGATAATGTTTGCATATTTCATCCTGAGCATGGTGGTAGGCGTCCTGTTCAACATATTCTTCCTGACAAAATACAGTGCAACTCCTGGAAAGATGGCCTTCGGGCTTGGCCTGATAAATGCCGATGGAACAGAGAAAATCAGCTGGCAGAAGTCTATGGGACGCTATTTTGCTGAAATCCTCGGAGGCATGATGATGTATATAGGATATATCATCGTTGTCTTTGACAAGGAAAAGCGCGCACTTCATGACTATATGTGCAAGACAAGGGTGGTGTATAAAAGATGAAGCAGAACTTCTGTGTAAAATGCAAGACTGCGCTGCCGATGGATGTAGTTCTCGAATACGGCTCCTGTAAATGTCCGGCCTGCGGGAGGAAGCATGCCATTGAAATTTTCCCGGCCATCCTGAAGTCTCCGGAAAAGGGTGTCGCCCCTGAAAAGATCATAAGCGAAGGTGATTCCAGCTGCTTCTACCACCAGGGCAATGCGGCATCCTCAATCTGCGGCACCTGTGGCTGCTATCTCTGCAGCCTTTGCAACATCGAGATTGAAGACAAGCACTACTGCCCTAAATGTTTCAAGACGTCCAAGGACAATATCGGGACGCTCAACAGCAGGACGGTGCTTTATGATGAAATCCTGCTTTCCTTGTCGGTGCTGTCTTTTCTGATCTGCTATCTCGGCCTGGCGTTGTCGCCAATCGTCATAATAGCCGCCTTTTTCCTGTGGAAGAAGATGAAGACGCCGTATCCCAGGAACAGGTGGAGGTTTGTCGTGGCGGTCATACTGTCAGTCCTCCAGCTGCTGCTCTGGGCCACGCTGATATGCGTTCTGATTTTTTCCGAAATGTCAAGATAAGAATGGGAGCATGCAATGCCGATACAATATAGGAAGATATGCAAGGGCGGGGATTTCCTCCGCAGCAGCCGCATATATATGGCGGAAGATCATCTTCTGTATGTCTTAAGCAATGGCTATACCGAGGAATACCGCAGGTTTTTCTTCAAGGACATCCAGTATATCGTGCTTTGTCAGACAAGAAGCTGGTGGGTGTATACCGGCATCTGGGGATTTATCGGAGCCGGTATCCTGGCCATGATGTTTTTTGCTGCCAGTGAATTCGGAGAAATGACGGCTTCCGTCATCGCTGTTCTCGGATTCCTGCCTTTGATGGTGAATTTCCTGCTCGGGACGTCTGCCAGGGCGGTAATCAAGACCATCACCTCCGAGGAGAAGATATCCTTGACTCCAAGATACAGGTCTTCCCTGAAGGTGCTTGCCGAGATCAAGGCTAAAATTGAAGTTGTGCAGGGGCGCATTGACAAGTCTTCGCTGATACCCGGAGCCGGACAGACAGGATGATCGGACTTTTTCAGGACATGGGCAAATATGAGCGGATTCGCAGTGTTGAAAACAATCAGGTGCAGAAACCACCCGGAACGCGAGGCTGTTGCCAGATGTCCGGACTGCGGGCATGATTTCTGCCGGGAATGCGTGACGGAGCACGGTGGCAGGATGCTCTGCGCAGGATGTCTCGGCAAGACAAGGAAGAAATTTTTCTACCAGAGGACCATCTTCAAGCTCTCAGTGAAAACAGCCCTTTTCATCGTCGGACTTGCCACGGCCTGGCTTTTTTTTTATTTGATAGGATCCATACTTGCCGAAATTCCGGATGAATACCACGGCAGCGGACTTGACGGATGGAGCGTGTCAGATGACTAGGGAAAACCGCTCGCGTGAAAAAGATGGGCCCTCATGCAGGTCTGCAGTTGATATCCTGGACGAGACATTTCATTTCCTGAGGATGCATGGCCTGCCGCTGCTGCCGTATTATTTCATAGGGACGGCGCCCTTCGTCCTGGGCCTGCTTTTTTTTGTGAACGATATGATGAACAGCGCGTACGCCTATGAGAAGCTCGGGCTGTATTCGCTGCTTGCAGCTCTGCTTTATTCCTTCAAGAACCTCATGAACTCCGTATATTGCAGGAAAGTCCTGGAGGTCCTGAACGGGAAGGCGCACCAGAGGCCTGAAGCAGGAACGCTTGCGAGATCCTTTCTGATCCAGAGCATTTTCCAGCCGCCGATGCTTTTCATACAGCCCCTCGCTTTCCTGTTCATGCTCCCTGCGGCCTGGACCATGGCTTTTGCGAACAATCTCGTAGTGCTGGGCTGCTGGGGGAATGATACCGTGTCAGGGACGTTGAAGAAATCCTGGCGGCAGATGATCAATAATCCGGTCCAGAATCATTTTCTTCTTGTCATGATTGGATTTCTGGCGTTTGCAGCCGTGCTGAACGTCGCCATCCTGGTGCTGTTGATACCGTTCTTCATGAAAATGTTCTTCGGGCTTGAAACGGTTTTCAGCCGGGCCGGCGATCCTTTCCTGATTCTGAGGCTGGTTTTCAATTTGACGTACTGGTCGGTGGTGATGACGGCGGCCTACATGATTGTCGATCCTGTCCTGAAGACTGCTTATGCGGTCCGCGTATTCTATGGCGAGTCCATCCATGCCGGAAACGATCTTCTTGCGGAAATCGCAAAAAGGTCGAAGGCGGGTAAGAAGCTCAAGGTGGCCGCGGGATTTGCAATCATGGTCTTCCTTGCCTTGCCTGCAGTATCTGTGTCCGGCGAAATCGTTCCTGATGCAGATATTCCTGCGCCTGCCATGCGCCCTGAAAACATGTCGGTGAAGAAAACGGAGCTGGAGACGGCTGTCCGGGAAGTCCTCCTCCGCCGGGAGTATTCCTGGAGAGCTCCCGGCGAGGAGAAGGGCGCCCATCGGAAGAGCGAGCTCGAATCATATCTGGAAGCGATATTCGGAAGCATAGGGGACTGGGTGAAGAATATGCTTGATAAGATTGCCGGTTGGTTCCCCTCTGGTGATACGCCCGAGGGCGACGGCTTCAGCCTGGGCGCCTTTTCAAGGGAGAATTACCTTTTGATACTTTCCTCGGTGTGCCTGCTTTCCGTTCTTTTTGCCGCAATGATCTATTTCAGGAGAAGGGGAAGAAGGCGGATCAGTCCCGTGAGCGTGCCGATTGCAGCTGCGTTGCCAATTGATATTGAAAATATGACGGCCGACGAACTCGCAGAGTCAGAGTGGATGAAGATTGCCGGGGAATTTTCCGGAAAAGGCGATTTCAGGACTGCGTCAAGGGCTGTGTTCATGGCATGCATTTCGGCGCTCTCGCAGAAGAACGTCCTTACCGTAGCGAAGCATAAGACCAACCGGGAATATTATTATGAGGTTAAGAGGCGATACCACATAAGGCCCGATGCTGTCACGGCCTTCAATGAGAATACCGGCCTCTTTGAGAGGATATGGTATGGGACGCTCCGGGCTGACGGGGAGACCATGGATTATTTCATCCGGAACTATGACAGGATCAGGAGCTGAACAATGAATGCCATTGTGAACAAGATCATCTTTGCGGCGGCCGCGATACTGCTTGCGCTCTTCCTCTATTCCGCCTTCGAGATCTTCTCCCTGCGCTTTTCCAAGGGCGATGTGTATCCGGACTATTCAACCCTGAATTCCGATCCCAAGGGGTGCAAGGCCCTTTTTGAAGGCCTTTCCGAAATCAATGGCGTAGGAGTCTCAAGGCTGATGACCGGAAGCGGGGAGATTGCTGTTGAAGACGAAACTGTGCTTTTCAAGATTGGCGCTCCCGCCTATTCAGTCAAGGGGAACAGCGACCTATATGATTTTGTCTTCAAAGGCGGGCGTGCAGTCGTGTTCTTCCATCCGGATTCCTTTGAGGCAGGAGCTGTTTCCCCCAGGGTGAAATCAAAGACCGGGAAAAAAGCCATCGATGCGGAACTGCCGGATGGAAAGGCATCCCGCAATATGAAGAAATGGATCCGGGAATGGGCGTTCACCCTCCGCAGGAGCAGGACTATGCCGCTTCCAGGACAGAAAGCAGTTCCGGAACCTGGCTATATGGAGAAATATTCCTTCACTGGTTTTCCAATGTATTCCGCCAGCTATTTCGAGGTTGCCGATCCTGGATGGCTGACAGTATATTCGTCCAAGGGAAAGCCTGTTGTCATTGAGAGGAGGCTCGGCAGTGGAACTGTTGTTTTGTCATGTGTCCCATATCCGCTTTCGAACGAGGCTCTCAGAAAAGATTTTTCTCCGGAGCTCATCTGCTGGCTGGTCGGTGAAAAGAAGAAGGTGCTTTTCGACGAAGGCGTCCATGGGATGCGCGAGGAGAAAAACCTTGTATGGCTCCTGAAGAAATACCGGCTCGAAGTGCTTGGTGCGAATCTCCTTCTTGTTATAATCCTCCTGCTGTGGCGGAACATGTATTCGGTGGCGCTCCGCGAGGTGGCCGGTTCCGATGGCGGCTGGAGCCCCGTGAACCCGGGCTGCAGCAGTTCGTCCGGGCTCGGAAACCTCCTCCAGAAGGCGGTTCCGAAGAAGGACATTGTCAAGGCGTGCTATGATGAATGGCTCAGGATAATACGCTACCACAATGTCAATCGCGAAAAGAAGAAGGAGATTGATGCGATAATGGAAAAGGGAAGATCATCCGCCGTAAAGGCTGTTGAGACATACAATGAAATAAATACTGTCATAATGAAAAAGAAAACAGGGAGCGCCTATGGAAAAGCTTGAAGAAATCAAAACTGTCCTTTCGGAAGTGAAGAAGGAAGTGTCAAAGGTCATAATAGGGCAGGAACAAGTCGTCGATCTCGCCCTGGTCACCATCTTTTCGAGGGCGCATGCCCTGGTTGAAGGTGTGCCGGGCGTTGCAAAGACGCTGCTGGTGAGGACGCTTGGCAAGACAATGAACTGTGATTTCAAGAGGATACAGTTTACGCCTGATCTGATGCCGAGCGACATCACAGGTACGAACGTCTACAATTTCCACCGCCAGGAATTCAACCTTGTCAGGGGGCCGGTCTTCACGACATTCCTGCTTGCCGACGAGATAAACCGTGCGCCGGCGAAGACCCAGTCGGCGCTTCTGCAGTGCATGCAGGAGAGGAAGGTGACTATCGACGGCGAGGATTATCCCCTCAGCGGGACCTTCACTGTGTTTGCAACACAGAATCCGATCGAATATGAAGGCACGTATCCGCTGCCAGAAGCTGAAAAGGACAGGTTCATGCTGAAGATACCGATGAGCTATCCTGATGAAGGCGGTGAGAAGGAGCTTGCCAGGAGGATGATGGTCAACGATTCGCCTGAGAAGACGCTCGAGGCCGGAAAAGTTTCACAGATCATTGCAATGGACAAGCTCTTCTCATTCCAGGAATCCTTCGCCGGGTTCACGATAAAGGAGGAGATCGTCGATTATCTGGTGAAGATAGTCAGGCTGACCCGTTCACATGATTCTGTCCTTGTCGGTGCAGGGCCCAGGGCCACACAGGCCTTCCTAATCGGATCGAGGGTTCTTGCCGCCCTTAACGGCAGGGATTTTGTGACGCCCGACGATGTGAAGTTCCTTGCGGAACCGATCCTCGGACATCGTCTTGTACTTAGGCCTGAATATGAGATTGAAGGCCTTACAGTGTCGGAGGTCATCAGAAGAATACTCGAGGAGGTTGCGATACCAAGATGAAGCTGATTCCAAGGAACATCATAATATGGACAGCGGTGCTCCTGCCGTTTTCCGCAGCCGCCATGCACAATGCCGCCGCATGCGCCTTCCTTGTTTCAGCCTTCCTGATCCTTCTCGCCATGGCGGTACTGGACTTCCTTTTTTTAAGCAGGAGCATGCGGAAGATCAGTGTTGAAGCTCCGGAGATATCACGGTTCTCGCTTCTTCATGAGAGCCAGATCGACTTCAGGCTCCTCAATACCGGAGACAGTCCTGCAACAGTGCGTTTTGCGGCGCTCATGCCTTCAGCTTTCAAGAATGTGGAGACGGATTTCCAGACCGTAGTCCCGGGGGCGTCGATGGTCAAGGCCGGCTGGAGATGTATTCCACAGGAGAGGGGGCTGGTCTCTTCCCTCAGATGCATTGTCGAGATGAACTCCATGATAGGGCTGTGGACAGGACGCGCCGACAGGAATGTCGCCACGGAAATCAGGATCTACCCCGACATCCATTCCGAGAGGAAAGGCCTGGCGGCATATCTTCTCAACAGGAATTTCTACGGCGTCCACGTATTCAAAATGTTCGGGCAGGGCAGGGAGTTCGACAAGCTCCGCGACTATATCCACGGCGACAGCTACAACATAATCTCATGGAAGGCGACAGCCAGGAAATCCGTTCCGGTGAGCAAGGTCTTCCAGGTTGAAAGGACCCAGGAAATCTATGCGATAATGGATACCGGCAGGTTCAGCGGGCGCACTACCGGAGGCTGCGCGGTTATTGAAAGATATCTCTCTTCGGCGCTGGTGCTCGGACTTGCCGCTGAAAGGCAGGGGGACCTTTTCGGACTCATGTCATTCGATAAGAAAGTCGAAAACTTTGTGCGCGCCAGGAACGGAAAGACACACTATAATTCCTGCAGGGAGGCCGTCTTCAGGCTGAAGCCGAAGCCTGTCTCCCCTGATTATCATGCGCTTTTCTCCTTCATAAGGACACGTCTCAGGAGAAGGGCGATGCTTGTGTTCCTGACAGATCTGGACGACTCGGTGCTTGCCGAATCATTCGCTGAAGGAATAGGACTTATAAGCAGGCAGCATCTATGCCTCGTCCTTTCGCCATCCGCTCCCGCCGCCGGACCTATGTTCGAAGGGGAGCCGGTCAAGTCTGTCGATGAGATCTACGGCCGGCTCGCAAACCATATGAACTGGGCCGACATGATGATCCTGAAAAACAACCTTTCAAAAAGAGGCGTCCATTTCCAGCTCGTGAAACCTGATGATCTGGGACGCAGCGCCATCGCTGCATATCTCCAGATAAAGGAAAGGCAGCTCATATGATCCTTGACGTGGAAAGATTCATTTCAAACAATGAGCAGTCCTGGAAGGAGCTCGAGGAGCTTCTGGACGTGTTTGACGCCGGCGTCGGGAGCGGAATACCACTCGAAAAAGCAAGGCGTCTCCACTATCTCTATGAAAAGGTGTCGGACGACCTTGTGAAGATTTCCACGTTGTCAGGTGAGAAGGTGCTGACGAAATATCTGGGCAACCTGGTTTCAAGGGCGTATTCCAGGATACACACACGGAAACACGGCATGGCCGACATTGCACTGAAGAAATGGTTTTTTGAGACTTTTCCGCGGACCTTCAGACGGAATATCCTGTTCTTCCATCTTTCCCTTTTCATCACGATGTTTGGCTTTGCCATAGGAGGCGTCGCACTTTTCGCAGATCCTTCTTCAAAGGAGATCCTTATCCCGGAACAGTTCTATCATCTGAGGATCAGCCCCAGGGAGAGAATAGTCAGGGAGGAGAAGAACAATGGGGCAAAGATGCTTGAAAACAGGCAGTCGCAGTTTGCCGCATTCCTGATGACAAACAATATAAGGGTGTCGATAAACGCATTTGCCATGGGAATACTTTTCGGACTCGGCACCGTCCTGATACTTTTCTACAACGGTGTCCTGCTGGGGGCAATATGCATCGATTATATCAGCGGAGGCGGATCTGCATTCCTGTTCGGCTGGCTGCTGCCCCATGGAGTGGTGGAGATTCCGGCCATCCTGATAGCCGGACAGGCCGGTCTCATCCTCGGGAAATCGATACTTAAGCCTGAAGGGACGGGCAGGATTGCAAGCCTGAAGAGGCATATGGGGGATCTCGTCACACTCATTTGCGGCTGTGCGATGCTGCTGGTCTGGGCGGGAATAGTGGAATCTTTTTTCTCGCAGTACCACTGGCCGGTGATCCCGTATTACGCAAAGATAACTTTTGGAATCGTAGAGCTGGTCGTGCTGTCCTGCTACCTGATGTTTTCAGGCGCGGAATCAGCCCGGATCGAAAAGGAGAAGTAATGGTTGGTGCAAGGACAAATCTTCTTGAGGTCGCGACGCCGGAAGGTGTGAGCTTCTCCATTGCTCTTGCCGGGCCCGCATCCAGATGCACAGCCTGGCTCATAGATCTCGCATGCATCATCGCCCTCCAGAGCTTGCTGACCCTTCCCTTGAAGCTGCTTAATCTCATATCGGTGGATTTCGCCACCGCCCTTTCCATAATACTCTATTTTGCCATAAGCATCCTTTATGGCATCATGCTGGAATGGTTCTGGGATGGACGCACTGTCGGAAAGAGAATCCTCCATCTGCGCGTGATGGACATGGAAGGATTGAGGCTCCAGTTCTCACAGGTGATGGTAAGGAACCTCCTCCGAGTGGTTGATGTCCTTCCTGCCTTCTACCTGCTTGGTGGAACATTCTGCCTGGTTTCAAGAAATTACCAGAGGCTCGGGGATCTTGCGGCACGGACTGTTGTGGTCAGGGAGACCAGGACCGACGTGCCGGATATAACCGGGATCATGCCGGAAAAATATAACTCCTTCAAGGCGTATCCCCACCTTGTCGCCAGGGCCAGGGAGAACATATCCCCGGAAAATGCGGCCCTCCTCCAGGACGCCCTCCTCAGGAGGAATACACTTTCACCGGAGGTGAGGAACGAGGTATATGCGGAATTCGCCGGGTATTTCAAGGGACTGTGCGAGTTTCCCCAGGAGGCGACTGATGGCCTCTCGGACGAACGATATCTGAGAAACCTCGTGGAAATACTTTTTGTGAGGTGACATGTTTCAAGGAATTACCGGATCCCTGAGATGAAAAAAGGCACAGAAGGTATAGATTAGGGGAATCCCTGGAAATTGAAAATATTTTTGAAAGGATATTACATATGGAAAAGAAACAGCACACAATATCGGTTCTCGTCGAGAACAAGTTCGGAGTCCTTGCGAGAGTCGCAGGACTTTTCAGCGGAAGAGGCTACAATATCGAGTCCCTGTCGGTCAATTCGACAAATGATCCCGCAGTCTCCAAGATGACCATTGTCACGGTTGGCGATGACGCCATAATCGAGCAGATCGACAAGCAGCTCAACAAGCTTGTCGACGTGATCAAGGTCATCGATCTCACCGGCAGCGAATTCATCGAGCGCGAACTCATGCTCATCAAGGTAAAGGCCTCCGGGAGGAACAGGGCCGAAGTCATACAGATCACCGAGATCTTCCAGGGGAAAATAGTCACTGTCCACAAGAACGAGCTTGGCATCGAGCTTTCCGGATCAGCGCAGAAGATAGAGGACTTCATTAACATGATGAAGGACTTCGGCGTCATTGAGCTGGCCCGTACCGGCCGTGTCGCGATCGCCCGCAATCCCGGCGACAGCGCGAATTATTCGAAGAAATGATATTCGGAAGAGAGGGGGCTCAATGGTTTCATACAATATAACTTTGTGCCTCTGTGCCTTTGTGGTGAAAGCATGAAACATGCCTCACGGCATTGACTACAAACGAATTGCAAAAACAATTCGGAATTTGTTCGTAGTTAAGCTCGCAAGAGCTGTTATTGTGTTCTTCTTTGTTTGTCCTCCTTTGAAGGCTGGAACTTGTTTGAGATTTGGGTGTTTGGAATTTGGAACTTGTAAAACGAGATATGACGGTGCAGACATGAAGCTTTTAGTCGTCCAGGTTGCCGCCCTCAGCTATGATTTCTGGCAGAAGCACGCCAGCGCGGACTTCTGGAAAAAACTCAACAAGAAAAACATCAAGACAATTTTTCCCGCTCTGACGTGCCCTGTCCAGGCAAGCTTCCGTACTGGACTCCCTCCCGCCGAACATGGTATGATCGCAAACGGTTTTTTCTACAAGAAGCTCTGCAAGACTTTTTTCTGGGAGCAGTCGTCCGCCATATATGACGGTAAGAGGATATGGGACAAGTTCCGCAGAAACGGCGGGACTGTCGGGCAGATATGCTGGCAGCAGAGCATCGGGCGCGACAGCGACCTGATCCTGTCGCCTGCGCCGATACACAAGCATCACGGGGGCATGATACAGGACTTCTATTCCAAGCCGGACGGACTTTATTCCCTGCTGTGCACCGAGATAGGGCAGGATTTCAACCTGCGTTCATACTGGGGGCCGTTTACTTCGATTGAATCGACAAAGTGGATCGCATCGGCTGCGGCCAAGCTCCTTGTCTCTGACGGGGCTACGGATCTGTTGCTGGTCTATCTTCCTCATCTCGACTACGATCTCCAGAAATTCGGGCCTGACAGCCAGAAGGCAAAGGATGCTTTTATACAGGCTGAAAAGGAAGTAGAAAAGCTTTTTGCCGCGGCAAAACTTGCCGGATATGAGATGCTGCTCTTTGGAGATTACGCCATAACAGCGGCGGAGCAGCCGATATTTCCGAACAGGATCCTGTGGGACGCCGGATTCTTCGTGGAAAGGAATGTCCAGGGTCGTTTATATCCAGACCTGTACGCCTCAAGGGCTTTTGCGATGGTGGACCACCAGATCGCCCACATCTACCTTGCAGACAAGAGCGAGATCGGAGCCGTGGCAGAACTTTTTGACGATGTCAAAGGCCTCCTGAGGATCCTTACCCGGAATGAAATGAATAATGAACGATGCGGCGACATTATCATGGAAGCGGCTGCGGGCAGCTGGTTCTCCTACAAGTGGTGGGACCATCCTTCCGAAGCCCCGGACTATGCGACTCATGTCGACATCCACAACAAGCCCGGCTTCGATCCCTGCGAGCTTTTCATGTCCCTCTGGCCGCCGATGAGCGTTGAGCAGGACGATACGAAGATCAAGGGAACCCACGGCTCCTCGTACCTTCCGGAGCATGACGTCTTCTGCGGCACAACCTTTGAACTGGACAGCAATATCTCCTCGCTCCTCGACGCGTCGGTGATGGTCGGAGCGATGCTGGAGAAATAAGGAAAGACGGAATGACCAATATTCAACAAGGAATTTCCAATATCCAAATGAATCGACAAATTAATTTTCTCTTGGATTGCACTTCATCATTCGATGTTCCGTGTTCGATATTGGATATTCGGAAGGATTGATCATGAGCAGTTCCGTCCAGTGCAGCCTGTGCCCGAGATACTGCATCATCATGCCCGGACAGAGCGGGGAATGCAGGGTCAGGGTGAACATCGACGGCAAGCTGACCTCGGTTGTCTACGGCTTTCCTTGCTCCATAAACGTAGATCCAATAGAGAAGAAGCCGTGCTTCCATTTCTTCCCTGGGACAAAGTCTCTTTCCACGGCGACCGTCGGATGCAATCTGCACTGCCTGAACTGCCAGAACTGGGAGATCTCGCAGACCAATCCCGAGGACAGCGAAGCCTACAGCTGTCCGCCGGAAAAACTCGTTGAAGCCGCTGCGAAACACAAGTGCGAGAGCATTTCCTACACGTATACGGATCCCGTGGTCTTCTATGAATATGTTTTGGATACTGCGAAACTCGCACAGGAAAAGAAGATCAGGAACGTCCTGGTGACGGCAGGATATATAAATACCAAGCCATGGAAGAATCTGCTGAAGCATGTTGATGTCGCCAGGATCGATCTGAAAGGGATCACCGAGGAATTCTACCAGAAAGTCCCGCAGGCCACCCTCAAGCCGGTTCTTGATGCGCTGGTGACCGCCAGGGAGGCCGGTGTCCATGTCGAAGTAATCAACCTGCTCATACCGACTTTGAACGACAAGTCCGAGGATATCAGGAAGCTCGTCCAGTGGATCGTGAAGAATATTGGTAAACAGACACCGATGCACTTTTCCAGGTTCTTTCCCATATACAAGATGAAGAATCTTCCGCCGACGCCCCTTGAGACTCTTGACCTTGCCAGGAAGATCGCCATGGAGGAGGGGCTTGAATACGTCTATATCGGCAACATAGCGAGCAGGGAAGGACAGAACACATACTGTCCGGCCTGCAAGAAGCTTCTGATAGAACGGAATGGCTACACACTCCTGCAGAACAACCTCAAGGATGGCAAATGCCCATGCGGCAGGGAGATTTACGGCGTATGGAAATGAACCGGAGAAGCTTTTTAAAATATTTTTTTATTCTGGCGGGTGCTGGTTGTGCTGCCGGTGCTGTCGTGTTTGATTTTACAGGAGCATGTGCTAAATCGTCGCTCATTCCCGCCAGAATAAAAGAATATAAGGGTAGAATAAGGCCCATGGGTGATGAGATCGGTGCCGAAGGGAAATGGAACGGGTGATTATAATAGAAATCTTATGTTGGCTGTATTTGATGCGTAGCATCTTTGGAGTGCGAAGCCCCTGCTTCGCTTTGAATTAAAAGCGGCACGGGGGTGCCGCAGTCCAAAGACGCTTCGCGTCATAAAGCAATATAACGGAAACTAATGCGCGTCCTTGGATGTGTTTATAGGAGCAAAACATGAAAAATAATAGTATCTTTGCGGCAGAGGCAAAACAGAAGAAAAAGGCAAGGGAAATCCTTGGTGTTCTAAAGAGGATAAGAAGTAATCAAGCTGAATGTGTTCCTTCAAATAAATTAACCGCCAGGGAAATGGTGAATGCAGGGAGGAAAAGATGAAAGCTGGGAATGCATGTAAGACGATATTCTGCCTTGTGTTTTTCATGTCACTTGTTCTTTTCTGTTTCGCGGAAATAGAAAAAAACTTCAAGTCCACGCTTGCAGGAAGATGGTATCCGGCTGACAAGGCGGAGCTGACAAAGCTCCTTGACGGGCTTTACTCCAAGGCCGAGGGGAAGGAACTAAAGGATGTCATTGCCCTCATCCAGCCGCATGCCGGATACCAATATTCGGGAAGGACGGCTTTCTGCGGGATAAAATCACTGGACAGGACTTGCAAGCGGATCGTGATCATCGGGCCGACACATTACCTTCCCATGAGCAATGTCTTCAGCGTTCCGCGATATGACAGCTTCGAGACTCCGCTCGGGAAGGTTGCGATGGACACGGAATTCATCGATAAGCTGTTGAAGGAAAAATCCCTTTTCAAGGATATTCCGGAAGCATTGACGAATGAGCACAGTGTCCAAATCCAGGTTCCCTTGCTCCAGTATGATTTTACAATCAAAAATCAAAAATCGAAAATTGAAAATCCCCCTGGCTTCCCCAAGATCGTCTTCATCATCGCGGGGGAATGTTCCTTGGAGACGATTAATGAGGCAGGGAGAATAATAAAAGGTCTTATGGACTCGGAGACTCTTCTGCTGATAAGTTCGGATTTCACGCACTACGGGGCGAGTTTTGGTTTTGTACCGTTCAAGGACAATATTCCGGAGAAGCTCAAGGAGCTGGATACTAGCGTCTATGATTTCATCGAGAAGAAGGATTCAGGAGGATTCCTGAAATACATCAAGGATACTGGCGATACGGTATGCGGCAATATGCCTATAGCCACTGCACTCGCAATGCTTCCGGAAAATTCAAAGTGCATCAAGCTCTATTATACGACATCTGGTGAAATCAGCGGTGATTACAGGAATTCAGTAAGCTATTTCTCTATTGCATTTACTGGAAAATGGGATGGGAAAAAGGAGGCAGTGATGAATGATAATGGAAAGAAGGGATTGACAGACGAGGAGAAATCAAGGTTGCTGGTTCTTGCAAGGAAGTCAATTGTATATTATCTCGAAAAGGGGCGTGATCCCACAACGGAAGAGCTGGGTATCGAACTGACCGCAGGCATGAAGGAGAAGAGGGCGGCATTCGTCACTTTGAAGGAGGAAGGCGAACTTCGCGGATGCATCGGCGAGATATTCCCGAGCCAGGAGCTTTACATGTCGGTTATCGTCCATGCTATTGCCGCCGCAGTGAAGGATAGGCGTTTTGAACCTGTCCGGAAGGACGAAGTCGACAAGCTTGAGATAGATATCTCGGCCCTCACCCCGCCTAAAGAGGTGGCCTCCTATAAGGACATCAAGATCGGCACAGACGGAATGGTTCTAAAAAAAGGATTCCGATCCGCCGTGTTCCTCCCCCAGGTCGCAACGGAGCAGGGATGGAACCTTGAGACGACATTGACCCACCTTGCGAACAAGGCCGGTCTCCCGTCGGACGCATGGAAGGAAGGCGCGAACTATCTGACGTTCCAGGCCGAAGTCTTCGGGGAGGAAGAAAAGAAATAATCTTGACAGGATAACTGGATTCACAGGATGAATTAATTTCAGGAAATCATGTAAATCCTGTAATCCTGTCCAATATATGCTTATGGAAAAACACAGGAAGAATTTTGCGATATTCGCAATCGGGCTTTTCGCGATAGGCTCGCAGACCCTTCTTTTCCGGGAATTCCTCGGCGCCTTTGAGAGCAACGACATCGCGGTTGCGATCTTCTTCGGCGCATGGTTCCTCTGGATCGCAATCGCCTCATCCTTCGTCTTGTTATTTAAGGAAAGCTCTGCGAAGCTCGCAATGCGGACGCCTCTTCTCATGCTGGCATATGTTCCGGCGTTCATCCTGCAGTATTACCTGATCCTCCATATCAGGAAATTCTCGGGAGTCGAAAGCTATGAGCTGTTCCCGCTGGTAAAAATGACCGCCTGGTCCCTGATCGTCAATGCGCCGGTGAGCTTTGTCACCGGTGCGCTATTTCCTCTCGCGTGCCGCTGGCTCAAGGAAAGTTCGGATGTGCCGGTGGCGAAAACGTTCATCTTCGAATCACTCGGAAGCTTCATCGGCGGAGCCGGAACGACAGTTCTGCTTTATTTCAGTTGTCCATCCATGCTGGTGTCTTCAATAATATGTTGTCTTATAATTGCAGCTTTTTCTCTTTTCTGCAGCAGGAAGACACAGATTGCCCTTGCGGGTATCTTAATTCTTGCCCTTGTTTTCAGGATTGACGGTCATTTTTCGAGCCTGCTCAGGCTTGAAAAATGGAACAAGCTGATGCCGGGCGAGAAATATTTAGGAACATTCAGCACCCCGCAGGCGGAATACCTCTATGGGAGCTACAAGGATGCTTTCACTGTCGTCCGCGAGGGCGGAGTATGCGAATCAATGCCCGACTCTGAAAGCGCATGGAAGATCATTTCCATCCATCTCAGCCAGAGACCAATCGCATCAAAGATCCTCGTCGTAGGTTCCGGACTCAATATCTGCAGGGAGCTTCTGCGGATTCCTCAGATCAAGGAAGTCGCCTGGGCGCACTATGACAATGAATATTCCGCCAGGGTGAACAGCTACGCACCAGAAAAATTGAGGATAAAAGATAAGCGCTTCCAGCCGGTTCCCGGCGATATAAGGAATTTTCTGCACCAGAAAATTGCTTATTATGATATTGCGATCATTAATCTTCCGGAAGCCTCAAGTTCAGTGCTTAACCGTTATTTTACCACCCAGTTCTATGAGTTTCTCAGGGATTCCCTCGTAACAGGAGGTGTTGCAGGAATAAGAATATCCAGCGGGGAGAATGTCATAGGCCCTGAACTCGCCTTCATCGGAGCGTCCGTGAAGACTACGCTTGGTGGAGTTTTCAAGAATGAAGTCCTGGTCCCCGGAGACAGCGCATGGTTCATTGTCTCGGACGAGGATGTTATTTCGAACTCTCCGGACATCCTTGAGAGGAATTTTTCCCGGAACAGGGCGGCCGCAAGGATATTTCCGCCGCAGGCCCTGAGATCGCTATATCTGCCGGACAGGGAATCCTGGGCTCTCTCGAAATACGAAGAAGTCGGTCCAGGTAGCGTTGCCATGATCAACGATGATTCCAAGCCGCTCGGTTTCCTTTTTTCGCTTTTCCTTTCTTCAAGGCAGTCGGGCGCTGACATCACTTCGATCTGCATGAAGGTTTTGCGTCTTGGAATTCTATTTGTCCTGGTGCCGCTTCTTGTTTTTGTTTTCCTTACTCTGATTTCAGCATTTTCTGAACGTTCCAACGGGGCAGGGGACGCCGGCCCCTGGCGCATAGTGTTCTGTGCCGGATTCGTGAGCATAGGTACGATAATCATCCTCATGTATCTTTTCCAGACTTCACTGGGAAGCCTGTACCTGAATGCCGGACTTCTCTCAGCGCTGTTCATGTTCGGACTTGCGGCGGGCGGAATTATTGCGGCTCATCCGACCGTAGAGAAGAAGGCGAGTGCCGGAATTTTGCTGCTGTCATCGCTGATGGCGCATGTTCTTCTGCTTTTCCTCATCTCGTATCAGTCGCCGGACTTCTGGAATTTCGCCTGGTTCGTCGTTGCGTTTCTATTGTCCGGGATCTGCTGTGGCACATATTTCCCGATAGCCGCCAGGATCTTCAGGGAATCGGGCAGGGGGGAGATCGAAGCTGGAGGCGGTATTGAGACTTCCGATCATGTCGGTGCATGCGCCGGAGCGCTGGTCTGCGGAATTTTCCTCGTGCCTCTTTACGGCACTGAAGGCGCGCTCATGTTTTTCATGATGCTTCTAGCGTTGAATATTCCCTTGTCCTGCACGAGGATTTTCCTCGGGAGCACCGGACATGAAAGTTCAGCCTCTGCTTTGATATTGCGTCATGGCGCCTATATCCTATTCGGTGCAGGCGCTTGTTTTGCATTGTGGGGGAAGATTATCTTTAATATGAACATCGCATTTTACATAATGATTGCAGCGGCCGCGCTCTTTGTTTTCCTTGCCTTCAGGAAGGGAAGGACCAGCAGGTTCATCATGCTTGCTGCGGCGCTTGCCGTAGCAATATCATCCGCAGTTGAATTCTATTCCGCAGTAAAAAGAAGGGAAACCGAATCTTCCAAGCCAAGACCGCTTCAGATTCTCGAGCAGGCGTCAAAGCCTGCGGCCGAGAAAAAGACGAAGGATGAGGTTTCCTCCGAAACTGAGAACATCCCGACCGGCGTGCCCCGCGATGTCAATATGGACAAGCTCAACAGCAAGATCAAGTCCGGCCGTCTCTCCAGCAAGGAAGCAGAATTCTATGACAAGCTGGATGGGCAGTAGAGAGTTTTGCCACAGACTCGCACAGACTAATAATTGGACCACTGCCTTGAAAAGAAATAAGGCTAAGAACAATTTAAATTGTATTTAGGAAAAGCTGAAGGAGGGTGAAATGAAGATGTTTGAACAGAAATGCGGATTTCCACGGATCATTCTTTATTCGATTGTCACATCGATGATTGTTATGTGTTTCGGATGTGGCGACGGCAAAATCGGAAAAGCGACCATGAGCCTGCCGGAGCTTGGCATCACAATAAATGCTCCTGCCGGATGGAAATTTGATGGCAGGGATTCAGGAATGTGTACGCATGGAGACTATATTGGCCTGCTTTTGAGCGAACCACTCGACGGCAAAACATTCTCCAAGGCTGTCGAGGCAATGTCTAAGGAATTCGGCTCGACAGTCCTATCCAGGAAGGACTTGAACATCGGAGGCAGGACGGCCGTGCAGATCTCCATGGACGCCCCCAACGACATGAAGGTATTACGCCTGTATCTGGATTGCGGCCAATCCATCGCTTATGTCTCATATGCAGTATCGAAGACGGATTACGCCTCTTACGAACAGGCGCTCCTGGAATCTTTAGCAAGCTTGAGAATTAAGCCTTGACCTTACGCCATCCTGTCCTTGGGCATCTTCACTTCGAGGCTTTTGTCGCCGGGGGAATGTGCCCTGCCGAACTCCGGTTTATGGAGATTCCTATGATTGGCGGAGGATTTTGAGGATCTGCTCATCAAAGGTGATGATTTCATCTCCGTTGACCTTGTGATATGCACAGAGTAGGGCATCCACAAAATCGAGTTTCCTGGACGAATACAATTTCAATCCTTGAAGAATTATTTCAATGTTGAAGACCGAGACATGTGGAGATTCCATGAGAGAGGTTAACTTGTCCATAATCTCAATGCGTTCAACAGAATAGACCTTTTCAAGGACATATACAACCTCGCAGACGACCTCTGAGGGGATGAATACCTGATTAGACTCGATTTGTTTTGCTGCCTTGGCAGAAAGCAAAGGATGGTCATCCAGAAGATATCTAAGGATTACGTTCGCATCAACTATGCGCATGTTTAACCTGCGCGGCCAGACTCCAGGCCTTTTTTTCAAGCTGCATCAGCGAAGGATTGGAGTATTTCCGTAAAGAGCCTCTAATTCTAGGTTTGTTCCGCCTCTTATCGGAATGAAGAATTTTATTGTTTTCAACTGGCATTATTATAAGCTCGACTTTTCCTGATGAGAAGCCATTAGGCAAATCATACACAATATGATTTGATTTTACTTCAACTATGTCCCTGATCGCATTCATATTCCACCTTTAAAGTTCCCCTTTATATTTAAGGTATATCCAGATCAGGCGAAATCAAATATGCAGATTACGCCATCCTTGACTTTGGCATCTTCACTTCAAGAGGTTTGTCACCTATGGAATATGACTTGTCAAAGACTTCGACCTTGATTGCTCCCTTCCCGCCGATCTCGAGACGTACGACCTTCCTGTCGATCCGGACGTTCAATATCCTGCCGAGATAGCGCAGGCTGAACTTGAAGGATTTCCATTTCTTCGGAAGTGACGGCCGGAATGAAAGACATTCACCATCAGTGCGGAGTCCGCCGAATCCATAGACCACGTTCATCCAGGCTGCGGCCATGGATGTCGTATGGAGTCCCTGGTTCGTATTGTTGTTGTAGTCGTCGAGGTCAAGGCGTGCGGCATGGCCCCAGTAGCTGTAGGCCTTGTTGTTCAGCCCGAGTTCGGCCGCCATGATCGAATGGACTCCCGGCGAGAGGGAGGATTCGTGCGAACATCGCGGTTCGTAGAATTCAAAGTTCGCCTTCTTTACCTTGTCTGAAAATTCCTGTGAATAGAAAAAGAGGATCAGCATGGCGTCAGGCTGTTTGATCATGTCGGTCCTGAACAGCTTGTAATACGCCCAGTTGTGGTAGAGCGGGAATTCCTCGGGCTTGATCTTGTCCACTTCGAGATGCGGCATGTCGAAATAGCCATCGTGCTGTTCGTATACGCCTGTCTTCTTGTCCTGCGGAACACGCATGCGCTCCGCCATTTTCATCCAGCCCTTCATCTCTTCTTTTTTGAGATCTAGTTTTTTGACGATGGCATCGAGTTTGACAGGAGCGGCCTTCTTCATTTCCTCCAGAACTGAGAGAGTGTATTCAAAAGATTTCTTGACCATGAAGTTGGTGTAGCAGTTGTTGTGGGACATCATGTGGAATTCATCGGGTCCCATGACGCACCAGAAGCCGTATTCGCCGGTGAGTTGGGCCCAGCCGCCGCGGCTTGCATAGTATCGGCTGATCTCGACGAGCATCTCAATGCCGTGTCCGTAGAGGAAATCCTTGTCTTTTACAAGATGTGAATAATGCCAGATGCCGTATGCGACCGCGACAGGGACATGGATTTCCAGATCGCCGTGCTGCCATACCGAGCAAGCCTCGGTGCCGTCAATCGTCTCCATCGGGTATCTCGCGCCCTTGCAGCCTTTTTCAATCGCACGCTGTTTCGCCTGGGGGAGGGTCAGGTAACGGTACTCGAGTAGATTTTTTGCAGCGGCAGGATTGTTGAAAATATAGAATGGAAGGCAGTAGGTCTCGGTGTCCCACCAGGTATGACCGTGGTATTCCTCGCCAGTGAGACCTTTTGCAGAGACGTTCAATGATGGATCGACTCCGTGATAGGTCTGGTGCAGCTGGAATATCCCGAATCGGACGCCCTGTTGGTTTTCAGGATCGCCTTCTATCTCTATGTCCTGTTCGCTCCAGATCTTTTTCCAGCAGGCGACATGTTCTGCACGGACCTTTTCATAAGTAGCGCAGTTCAGCTCCATCGCCGACTTCATGCTCCTGTTCCAGAAATCATCATCCTTCAGGGCTTTCTTGTCGGTGAAGTTCACGGCTATGCGGTCGAATGAGGCCTTTTCATTGTTCTTCAGGTTCAGCTTGAAGGAACGGGAAATGATCTGGTCTCCGGTTTCATTGCAGGACTCGGATTTCGCCGGAGATTTTATTTTCATCGATGAGAAGACTTTCTGGGCGCTCTTCAGCGTGCGTGCCATGATTGCCGCGACATCTCCGTCATGTTCCTTCCTTATGGTGCTCCAGAAGCATTTATTGCGGTTGTGCTGGAAGTTTGAAAAATCAAGACCGAGTTTGACTTCGGCCTTCCCTGTAAATCCCATTGATGTCAGGATGATGCGCTGTATCCCGAGATGCGGCTCCACCATGCTGAGGACGCGTTCAAATTCGATCCTGATATCACCTTCAGCGGCATGCCAGATGAAACTTCTTCTGAGGACGCCCTCACGGAGATCAAGGGAGCGGACAAAATGGCTGAAGCGGCATTTTCCGAGATCGAGCTCCTCCTTTTCAGTCCTGATCCTGGTGTAGAGCCAGTCGACGGAATTCAGCATGAAATGGAAACGTTTCGGAAAACCGTTGTAGCATACAGGATGGTTGATCGGTTCCTCCTCGAAAATTCCGTTGAAGAAACTGCCGACGAACCTGTCGACGCTGCAGCCCTCCTCGAAGTATCCGCGCACTCCCATGAACTCGTTTCCGAGAGAGAAGATGGATTCTGCGACTTTCGCATGTTCAGGCTGGAATCCCTTTTCCTCAATTATCCAGGGATCCGTCGAAAGAAATTTCTTGGCGATTTTTGTCATTGGGAAGATTCCTTATATAAAAATTAGATCACAGGCAAGATCCCGCCATCTGGCGGGCCAAGTGCCCTTTTATATTGTTACGGCAGAGGTTTGAGCAGGGATGCGAGCGTGCCTTCGGTGCACAGGATGGCTGTCATCCTCTTCACATAACCGATCGCGAACAGCTGGGAACGGGAGAAGGTATGGTCGATTATTATAAGGGCCTTTGAAACGTCATCCTTCGTAATGTTTCCGCGTTTGTCCGCTCTTGCGGAGAGGGCGGAGATGGACGCCAGGACAGGATAGCTGATTATCAGGTGCTGCATTCCTTCCTCGAAGGTCAGGCCGAGGCATGGGAATCCGCAGAAGTGCAACGATTCGAGCCTGGAACCGATATAGTTCCAGTAGATGTCGAGGGCGTCCTCATCCCACTTCATTCCTTTCACCGCTTCAAGCGGATCAATCCCGGAGGTTTCAGGCAGCTGGGCGCAGAGTTTTCCAAGCGACCCGGAACCGAGTGAGAACTTGAGGATCTCCTTTACCCTGGACAATCTGGCGAAGGGAAGGATTTTCATTGCATATTCCTCGTCGGACCTGATGAAGCCGCCCACGAGGAACCTGAAGATCATTTTCTCATGGAGGTTCAACGGGGCCGGTTCAGAGAGGATGAATTCGAGATCTTTGATGCTCCTCTTCACGAGCTCCATCGCATCCCTGCTGAAGAAGCTGCCGGCTTCAAGTACGTCGACCGAGTTTTCAGGCCTGGAATGGAACTCGATCAGCTTTGCTGCTGCGAATATCCTTATTGTCGGACGGAACCTGGTGTCAAGGAGGAAATTCTTATAAGCTTCGGCGATTATCCTGAGGTTTGAGAGCTTCGGCTTGAGTTTCCTGTTGTATCTGGCATCGGCGAACTTCCTTTTCTTGTAGAGCTCCTTTGCAAGGGCGCTGATGTCCGTTCCGAAGGAGCAGATCTTTTTTCCGGACTGGGAACAGACGGCGGGGCAGTCGTATCTCAGCGTGGCGCTTGTGACATCGTCGTCCCAGTTGATGATGTCGAACGGATATATCCTGCATGTCAGAGGCTTCAGTTGTTCGCCGTGGTGCTTGTGGATCAGGCAGAGCTTGTCGGCGCCGAGGAAGATGCAGCACCTGTTTTTCTTGTTGATGACGTAGAGGCTTTTGTGTTTTTTGTTCTTTGAGAAGATCTTGTTCTTGGAGAAGTCGATGCCGGGGATGGAGAGCTTTTCAATCCTCTCTTTTTCCTCCTGGGTCAGGGGGACTTCCCATATGCCGCAGCACTTTCCACAGTTCTTGCATGCAAAATACTGGTCTGCGAAAAATTTCAGTGGCATGGCGGTATTTTCACTGGGGTTGCATTATGGGTTTGCATGTCAGGCTTTGGGTCTTGCAGCAATTTTTATCATCATGGTCCCGCTGAGCATTTCATGGAGGGCCCTCTTGTATGGATTTACTAGGACCATAATAGGAGTGAGTATTCCCAGGATGAACATGAGGACTGTGAAGAGGTAGGCTCTTCCCATGTATACCTCTTCCAAATTGGAACATGATATCATGATTCCCCAGAACCACATTCCGAAGGTCTGCGCGAAAAGCCCCAGTGAAATTCCATAGTACAGGAGGACGCCTATTACAAAGATGCAGCAGTGTTTTTTGAAGGAGGCGTTCAATTCCGGGTTATTGGCTATGGGTGCCGCGGGAGCTATGGCTGTTGCTGTTTCTGGAGCAGGTGCGGACGCAGGAGCCGGTGTGGGTACAGGTGCGGCTACAGGTGTCCCGGCAGGAGCCGGAACTGCAGTTTTATCAGGAGCCTTTGCATCCTGTTGGACTGTGGCATCCGGCAGCTTAGGCGGTTCAATTTTTGGTGGAGGCAGTGATTGTGCAAAGGAAAGCAGCAGTATGAATCCAAAGAAAAGAAGGACCAAGAGATCGAACGCCATGGCCGAAAGGCGCTGGCCGAGGGTCGCCGGATCGTGGACATATTTGTTTTTGAAGGCGGTGGCGTATGGCGTGAGCGTTTCAGGAGTCTTCTTCCTTCCGCCGATGATGATGTTGAGGCGCTCGGAGAATTTCTCCACGGGATTCTTCTCCTCTTCAACCCTGGTCTGCTGCAGTGCGAATGCGGGTTTCAGGAAGTCGAAGTCGGTAGCCTTGTTCCATTTGCGGATCAAGGTGTTGCGGACCTGGGTGTGCGGGAGTATCCTCCCCGCCTCAGTCCATTTCCGGAGGGTTTCCTCGTCGACCGGGCCGTATTCCTTCTCGTCGTCGCCTTTGACAATGTATTTCATGTGTTCCGATAAAGTATAACTTTAGTTCAAAATAGGATATCAAAATTATTGTAACCTATCTTATTCTGTTATATTTTTCAACATGTTCCATATAAATTGTTAATCATCATTTGCGATCATCCAGGAAAACAACTAATAAGGCAGGGCGTGGATTTGGATCCGGAACGAGTTGAAAAAGCATTGTCAGGCAACGAACCAGCTCCGCACGGGGCATTGGCGCCAGAGCTGGCGGCGATTGAAAACATCAGGTTTTTCAGGGCGCTCGACAGCATGATTGCCGGGCTGATCCTTCTCATCTTCCTCCTGAGCCTGAAAAGGATGATGGATGTCCTTCCAATACCCTACATACAATATTTCTATATAATACCCGTCTATCTGGTATTCTACGGGGCGATCAGTCTTCCGGCCACCGGATTCAAGCTTTTCCTATATGGGAAGGCCTGCGCCAGGTTGAAATGGTCGGCTTTCATGGTGCTCCTGCTCTCCCCGTTCCTCCATTGGTGGTTGGAAGATCCGGAAAGTACCTACCTCCTGGTGAATTTCATAGGTCTCTGCATAGCGGCTGCGATTTTCATCGTGAGCCTCTCTAATCTGGTATATGCTGTCTCCAAGGAGGACAATCTGGTGCTCATATCCGGAATGTCCAGGCTCGCGAGATTCTCGTCATTATACCTGATGCTTGCGCCGGTGCTGGCGTTTTTTGTCACAGTAATTTTTGGAAAATCCTCAGGACAGGATATATTCATGTTTGTTGTGAAAATTGAAAGATGGGAACTTCTCGTTTTCTTTTTTCCAGTTATTCTGAGTCTCGGCATGCTGATGCAGTTAAGATACGCCAAATACAGGAAGCTAAAATGAAAATTACAAAGCTCTTCGCCTTCTTCCCCCTGGTGCTCCCGATCTGGGAGAAAGTCCCGTTCGACATAGAAAATACAACCGTGCCTGAACCGCCGTTCTATGCAGATGAGGCCTCCATCAATATGCAGTATGATTATTTTACCAGGACCCAGGACAGCCGCCTCCGTTCGAAGATTGCAGTGACCCTCTCCTATTCAAACAATCCCGTGGCGATAAACCTCCTTGAGAAATGCCTTGAAAACGAGAAGAATGATTTTGTTCAGGCCGACATCCTGAACGCGCTCTACAATCTCAGGTCCCTGGGTGGCTGCAAGAAGGTTTCCTGCCTGAAAGGGCTCCTGAAATCCCCCAATCAGTCCGTGAGGGCGCTTGCCGCCGCCCTGTATCTCAAGGCGACGAATGATCTCGCCGCCATCAATGAGCTGCTTTCCTCCGAGAATTCCGAATATGTGATTAATTTCGTCTGGAACCAGATCATCTCAGACAAGCAGCTGACGAAACATTCACGCGATTCGGATATTGACAAGTTCCTCAGTTCGGAGAATTACCTGCAGAGAGCCGGCGCCTTGAAGACGGCTGTCCTCAGGAGCGAGGAACCGGACAAGGATCCACGCTTCAGCAGGAGCATCTCCGACAAGAATATATTCATCAAGGCTGCACTGGCTTCGGCGCTGGCGTCAAGGGACAAGGGAGGCATAGGCCTTTTGAACACGCTTTCACTGGACAAAGATGTGTCTGTCCGCGCTTTTACGGCTTCAGCTGTCCCAATCCCGGAAAGGCTCCAGGTATTCATCAAGCTTTCTGCAGATCCCGACGAGGAGGTCCGCAGGCTGGCCTGTGTTTCACTCGGAGCATTCAAGGATGCGGCTGCAATAGAAGCTCTTGTCATGAGGATAGGCGACAAGTCGCTGCAGGTCAGGACTGCAGCCGAAAGATCCCTGATCAGGATCAACCCCTCCCAGGAAGTACTCAAGCGCATTGGAGATGAATTCCTTGGTGACAAGGAAGCCAGGGCCGCAGCAGTGACAATCCTCGGTGAGTTGAATGACAGGAGATATTCAGCTGCGATCGAGAAACTGCTCGGAAGCCTGGAAGATTCCGAGGCGGACCTGATAAGAAGATGCGTCTACGCCCTAGGCAGTCTTGATTACAAGGAGTCCTGGAAGACTGTTTCATCCAAAACGGAGCACAAGGAGGATTTCGTCAGGGAATCTGTTGCTTCCACCCTCGGGAAGCTCAAGATCAAGGATTCCTACGAGACGATAGTCAAGCTCAGCGACGACAAGGTGGTCAAGGTGTCCACGCAGGCATTCGAATCCATGGGATGGATTGCGGACAGCTATTTCAACGGTGTTCTTCTGAAGGCGATGAAGAAGACCGTGGCGGAATATCCCACCGATAACCGGTCCTATGCCTGTTGGTCGATTGCCAGGATAAACAAGCCGAACCAGGATATACTCAACCAGCTGGACGCGCTTTGCATGAAGATGGTCTTGAAAGTCCCGATGTCCCCGAACACCTATGATGCCGACAGCGTCAGGATTTCCGCGCTTTTCGCGCTTATCGATTTTGGCAGGACGGACATTCTTGCCAAGGAGAAGGCCGAGGATATAGCCAAGGCCTTCCTGAGTCCGCCAAAGAATGATTCGGGTTTTGCATCCATGGTCGGCGACGGGCTCAGGGATTATGCACGCCAGGCCAAGGCATACATGAACAATGAAAAGGTGGGCCAGTTTGAAGTCAAACCGAGGAGCCCCTTGTTCTTAATAGAGGAGCTGAGAAAGAGAAATGAACAGCAACCGCCACCGCAGTGAACTGATAGTCGCACTTGATTTTGAAAGCTTGAAACCGGCTCTGGATTTCGTCGGAACCGCCGGCGATTCGGTGACTTGGTACAAGATTGGCAGCCAGCTTTTCTGCAGCGCCGGTCCTGCTGCCGTTGCAGAACTCAAGGCGAGGGGGAAGAAAGTCTTCCTCGATCTCAAGTTCCATGACATCCCCAATACTGTCGCAGGCGCGGTTGCTGAAGCCGTGAAGATGGGGGCCGACATGGTGAACGTGCACGCCTCGGGCGGCAGGGAGATGATGAAGGCGGCTGTCAAATCCGCCAATGAACGCTCGAAGCTTGGCGCCAGGCCTCTCGTCATCGCCGTCACCGTCCTCACCAGCATGGATGAACTTGCGCTTTCCGATGTCCTCAACCGCAAGGACGCATATGCACCTTCTTCGCATGTCCCGCATCTTGCGAAACTCGCAAAGGATTCGGGCATGGACGGCGTTGTCGCATCAGCGCATGAGATAGATTTCATCAGGAAAGCCTGTGGAGAGGATTTTGTGCTTGTCATACCGGGGATACGGCCTGCCGACAGCAGCACTGACGACCAGAAGAGGATAATGACTCCCGGCGAAGCCGTGAGGAAGGGAGCCAATTTCCTGGTCGTCGGAAGACCCGTCCTCAAGGCCAAAAATCCGGCTGAAGCCGCCCTTGCCATCAAGACCGAGATGGAAAAAAACATGTGATTGCCAATTGCCTATTTCCAATTTCCGATTTTAAGTCTAGGAAGGATATGCATTTATAATGTAGGAGTTCACAACTTTAGTTGTGTGTATTTTACTTTTCCTGCTTGATAAATCGGTCTTGTTTGCTAAAATATAGGCCTGTAATATTTGCCCTGTGGTGTAATGGTAGCACAACTGCCTCTGGAGCAGTTTGTCTTGGTTCAAATCCAGGCAGGGCAGCCACTCATAACATTTTTGATTTGGTGATTGCCGATTTATGATTTTTCAAGCTCCGCCCGGCACTGAAATAAATACAGCCGCAGATATTTTATTCCAGTTCGAATTCAATTCCGCCTATGAACCTGGAGACTATGTTGTAGATGAGGCACATCAGCGCCACGCAGATGAAACCGAAAAACGCATAGATCAATGGCGCAAAGATGAGGAAACTTGCAGTGAATATCCCGGCAAACACCCCTTCCGTCTTTCCAGTCGCAAATCCAATGATTAGCATTATGATGCCGATCGGCGTCAGGAATATCAATGTGGAAATGAAATACATCACCGCCGCCAGTTTTGCCGTGTTCCAGATACCGAATCTCTTGACTCTTGCCATGTGACACCTCAATAGTAAATTTAATCTGTTTTAAAGAACATTGTTCTTTTATGACAATATCAGTTATATTATTTGTTTTCAAGGATGAAAAACCATGCGCTGTTTCTTTTGTGAAAACATTGGCGGAACAAATACACTCGTACAGCTTCCCGAGAGGGAGGAACGGCACCTGTTTAATACTCTCCGCGGCAGGACAGGCGACACTGTCCAGCTTGTCAACGGGGAGGGGCTCATCGCGACTGCGAGAGTCGCAGAGGGCAGGAAGCTTTTCGTGTTGGAAGTGGATAAATTTGAAGAGCCGGCAAGAAAGATCCATCTCTTTGTCTCCCCTCCGAAGCATAATAAGATGGACCAGCTTCTGACGCAGTGCTGCGAAATAGGTGTGTGGAGCATTACTTTTATCATAATGGAGCATTCTGTGGTCCGTCCGGACGAAGGCGATGTGTCTGAAAAATGGAATATCCACCTGATGGAAGGATGCAAGCAGTCGAAGAATCCGTTCATGCCGGAACTCGGAAATGTAATTTCATTTTCCACGATGGTTGATGATATTGGGCGTAGGAAACTACAAGCTTTCTATGGGGCTGTCAAAGGAGAGCTTCCGGATGATCCTGAGGGAAAACCGGGCTCCGAACTTGCCTGGATAGTCGGGCCAGAAGGCGGATTCAGCCAGCCGGAAGAAGACAGGATGAGAGCAGCCAGATTCATTCCATTTAATATTGGCAGATGGGTGATGAGGACGGAGACGGCAGCAGTCGCGGGCGCGGCGTTGCTGATGGGCAGATGATGGATGCTTGGATTGTTGAAATCAGAAGAAATATTATCGCACAAAGGCACAAAGCCGCATAGGAATAAAGATAAGCAAAAATTTTCGGAAAAGAGTCTGAGAAAGAACCCGTCCCGAGATCTTACAGACCCGGGATCTCCGATTTTCAAAAGGGTTTGTCTCAGCCCGAGCAAGAATGCTAAGGGAAAATAAACTTGATGACTTTCTTCGTGGTCTTCGGCCTGTTGCGGCGTAGCCTTGGCGAAGATGGATCTTCTTCGTGGTGGAAGCATTTCCCGGCTCCTACAGGCCTGGATCTTCGACTTTGTGGCTCAGTGGCTTAGTGCGAGGAAATGAATTTAGAATTTTAATCGGAAACCGGGAATGGATTGGGATATGAAAATATTTAAAAATCAATATTTGAAAAATAATATTCATTTGTATTATGCCAATATTCTTGCATACGCAACCATCCATCAATCCATTCATCCAATCATCCAAGGGGTGTTCCTGAATTGCGGTGCAAGATGCTGAATACAAGACTTTCGATGCATGGGGTGAAAAACTTCTCCAGGATAAAACTTTTGATTCTATTCCTGATTCTCTTCGCCACCGTGCCACTTGCTTATTGCCTCTACACCGGCCACATGTGGGAGGATTTCTTCATAACCTTCAAGTTCAGCAAGAACTTCTGCGATGGGGAAGGGCTGGTATATACGCCCGGGGAAAAAGTCCATGGCTTCACTTCGCCCCTCGGAGTCATTCTTCCGGCATTCTGCTATCTTGTGACAGGTTCGGACTCCTATGAGAAGGCGGTCTGGCTTTTCAGGATTATTTTCTGCATTCCGGCATTTGTGGCGGCGGGATATTTCATGATCTCGGTTTTCCTCTCGGAGGACACCGACCATAAGATGATACCAGTTGTGTTCGCCGGGCTCCTTTTCACCTCTGAGGCCAAGTCCGTTGTCTTTTCTGTGAACGGGATGGAAACAGCCTTGATGCTTTTTTTCCTGGCATGGGCTTTCTATCTCATGAGCAGGGATAAGTTCAGCTGGTTGAATGTCGGCGTCGCCTGGGGAGGGTTGATGTGGACCCGGCCGGATTCCTGTGTCTACATTGCGGCATTGACAGTTTCATTCCTTGCGTTCAGAAAAAATTCCACATTGAAGGGAATGATAGCGCCAGTCCTGAAGGCCGCGGCAGTAACAACCGTCATTTATCTCCCATGGTTTATATGGTCATGGTGGTATTATGGTTCGCCAGTTCCACACACGGTACTTGCCAAGAATGCCATGAACGGGCCAATTGATCTTCTTGGAGTGGTGATGCAGATTCTTACTCATCTTTTCAAGGCGGCCTCATGGGTTTATGCGCCTGTCTATCCGCATTTTGCGGGATGGAATCCCATTATCTATATCTTCTCGGGATCTGCCGGCATATTTGCCTCCGTCTACTGGCTTCTTCCATGGGCGCGTGGCGACAGGCTCGGACGTATCGCATCACTGGCCTTTTTCATAGTCATGATCTACTTTGCAAGCCTGCCATTCCCGTATCCCTGGTATTTTCCACCCGCGGCAATACTCGGGATAATTGTCTTCGTCAGGGGGTTTTTCACCCTGTCAGGGCATTTCAAGACACAGGAGAACCGCTTCACAGTTCCTGTCATTGCATTGTCGGGCTTTTTCCTGGTAATGATGACGACTCTGCTTCTGACCTCATACGAAATGATGCTGCAGCAGAAATATATTGAGAACGGCACCAGGAAGAAAATCGGCGAATGGCTTGGTGCGAATACCAGGAAGGACGACAGGATATATCTCGAAGCCCTCGGTTATATCGGATATTTCAGTGACAGGAAGATGCTTGATTATCCGGGGCTTGTCTCGCCGGAGGTCGTAGAACTGGTGAAAAAGGAGAGGCTGAACTACTTTACGCTTATAGAGAGGCTCAGGCCTGAATGGGTTGTTGTCCGCATACTGGAACACTGGAACCTTATAACACAGTCAGCTTATTTCAAGAAGAACTATGAAGTCGTGATCATTTTCGATTCCACTGACGCGCTCGGGAACCTCGGATACATACCCGGCGAGGGATACCTCCTGTATGATTCATACTATTATATTTCCAGGAGAAGGAATGACGGAGATCCTGTCATCATGGAAAGGAAGCTGCCACAGATGAAAAAGGATAGAAAGAACGGGGAGGGCTCCGTAACCACACAGGTGGTGCCTGACGTTAAATGAAGCATTATCTTGCCATTAAAAAAAGATTTTCAAATGTCCACCGTGACATCTGGCTTTTCCTGTCCGCCATTGCGATAATCGGCTTTTCAGGACAGATGATTGAATCTGTCTTCAATAATTTCCTGAGTGAAACCTACCAGCTCAAGCCTCTGGAGAGGAGCATACTCGAGCTCCCCAGGGAACTCCCTGGATTTGCGGTTGCGTTTGTCTCGGCGCTGCTGTTTTTCCTGCCGGGCCGCCGTCTTGCCGCCTTTGCAATGCTCCTCCAGGCAATCGGACTCGTCCTGCTTGCATTCTGTGCATCGTCTTTTTCAATCATGCTCATATGGCTCTTCATCATGAGCCTTGGAATGCATCTTTTCATCTCCCTGCATAACAGCATCGGAATGGAGCTCGCACGTGAAGGGCATGAGGGCAGACGGCTCGGTCAGATTAGCAGCATCAGGAATTTTGCGGCGATAGCAGGAAGCTTACTCGTGTATGTCGGATTCAAATACCTGGGGCTGAGCTTTGCCGCCTCATTCATCATATGCGCCGCCGTGCTTCTGGTGGCGGCGGTATGTTTCATGTCCATGACCCCGATGCCTGCCCATAAGGCGCATCTGCATCTGAAGCTGCACAAGGAATACAAGTTGTTCTACTGGCTGAGCGTCCTGTATGGGACCCGCAAGCAGATATTCATAACTTTTGCCCCGTGGGTGCTTGTCACTGTCTATGGAAAGCCCACTGAGGTCATAGCATATTTCTTCACGATTGGAGGCATAGCCGGAATTTTCATCCAGCCGCTGCTTGGCTGGATGATCGACCATATGGGTGAAAGATTTGTCCTGTCATTTGAAGGTGTGAGCCTGGTGTTCATATGTCTTGGTTATGGATTTGCGAAATCCATATTTCCGGAGGGCAATACGGCATATTACATCGCGGCGACCTGTTTTGTGCTTGACATGATCCTGATATCCGCCAGCATGGCCAGGGCTACCTACCTGAAGAAGATAGCCGTCCATCCATCCCATGTGGCGCCAACCCTTACGATGGGAGTCACGATCGACCACGCATTTTCCATATTGATATCCATTGCATGCGGCGTCATCTGGTATAAATTGGGTTTTCAGTATGTTTTCCTTGTAGGAATGCTGATCGCGATAACTTATTTCTTCTCGGTCATGGCGATACGGATTCCTGGGAAGGCGAAAAACGTGGAGATGGAACCGCAGCCGACCGGAGATTGAATTGCCGGCAAGATGCCAGCGCTCCGTAAGTCATAAAATTTTACGAAGGAAAATTTTATTATGAAAAGATATGATGTGATAGTTGCCGGTGCCGGCGTAGCGGGAATCGCAGCCGCGCTCGAATGCGCAAGGTCAGGAATGAAGACGGCGCTTGTTGAAAAGACGATACTTCCAGGAGGACTCGCCACTTCCGGAATGGTGAACATATATCTGCCGCTGTGTGATGGAAAAGGCAGGCAGGTGATTCATGGGATCTCCGAGGAGCTGCTCAAGGCCAGCATAAAGTATTGTCCCGGTTCAATTCCCGCAGGCTGGGGAGGAGTTCCAGGGGAAAAGGACAAACGCTACTTGGCAGTCTTCAACCCATCGGCCTGCGTACTCGCGTTTGACGAGTTGCTGGAACAGAAGAACCTGGACATTTGGTATGACACCCAGATCAGCGGTGCAGCTGTGAAAGGATCAAAACTCACCTCCTTGGAGGTGCTGAACAAGAGCGGGAAACTGATGCTGGAAGCCGGCTGCTTCATCGATGCCACCGGCGACGCAGACATTGCGAACTTCGCAGGAGCGGAATGCGAGGAGGGAAGCAACAGCCTGTCGCTATGGGCCATGAATGCGTATCCCGACAAGCAAGGGGCCGCTGTCGCCATGATCCGTTTTGGCGCCGATGACTCGGGCAGGGGGCATCCAAAGAATGCACCTGTGCTCAAAGGCACCAGCGGAAAGGACACCACCACCTTCGTGCTGGAAAGCCGGAAGCTCCTGCGGAATCATTATGCTAACCTGAAGGACGGGCGTACCAGGGAAACTGAATATCCAGTATGTCTTCCGACTATGGCGCAGTTCCGGACTACTAGGAAGATCAAAGGCCTGGCTTCGGTCAGGAATGATGCATTCAACAAGAACATTGATGATTCCGTCGGGATTATTCCGGAATGGCGTTTTGCCGGCAAGACATGGGAAGTCCCGTATGGCTCCCTGATTCCTGTGCCGCACATAGGATTGCTTGCGGTCGGCAGATGTATGGATGCGGAAAAAGGCGATGCATGGAATGTCGCACGCGTAATCCCATGTGCGGCTCTTACCGGACAAGTTGCCGGGATCTCGGCAGTGTTATCCGTGGAACATGAGACTTCTCCAGATAATATTGACCTGAAGGATATACGGAACGTCCTTGACAAAAGAGGCATATTGTATCATCTTTAAAAAAAGCATCAAAAAAGGAGGCATGAAAGATGAAGAAGCTGTTTTTGGCGATGTGCACTGCAATGATACTGGTCGCTGTTTCCGGCTGCTGCAGCAAAGTCTGTGGCCTTAGCGGAGCCGATGCGGAAGGCGTAAAGACGGTTGGGACGGAAGAGATGCAGAAAATTGTTGAAAAGAAGACCGCATTGATCTTCGATGCGAGATCTGTTAAATATGATACCGGTGAGAGAATCCCGGGAGCAAGGGTCATTTCCACTGAAACTTCATCCGAAGATGTTGCCAATGCCATCATGGGCAAGAATGCGGCAGTCGTCCTCTACTGCAGCAGCACGAAATGCCCGGCCAGCGGAAATCTCGCAGCCTACCTGAAAAAGCTTGGATATACGAACATCACTGTTTATCCTGAAGGAATAGAAGGCTGGAAGGCCGCCGGCAACAAGATCGAAAAGCCGGAATAATGGTACGTATTCAGTAAACTATGCCGTTTGCTTAATCCGTACTAAAAATAAAATGCAAAATCACTCTTTTTATGATTTTCTGATTTCACGCGGGGCGAAAAAACGCCCCGCGTTTTTTTTGCTCAATTGAAATTAAGAATGTAGCACAGGCATCCTTCGATAAACTCCTCTCGATTGCACTCGAGACAGGCAGGAAAGGTCTTGCCTGTGATTGAGATGTTAATATGAGGCAATTTCAAAATGCCTCTTTTAAGCTGATTTCAAAAGTTGGAGTGCGCTGCTTTAGCGTGTTTAACCTGTTGTCGAAGATCCCGGCCCCAAAGGGTGTCGGGAAATACCAAGACACGCTGAAGCTGTGAACTCCAACAGGCGTTATTCCCGCAACAAATGTTTTTCGTATTTTTGTAATCAGCTCAATATAAGAATCATTACCGGCGGGACGCCAGCGCTACATGCTGCGGAATTACTTCGAAATTCAGAGTTCAATATTCAGTATTCGATATTATACATTCAGTGTTCGAAGTTCAGGATTTCTCCATGATCGTTATCCTGATCTTGAATTCGCAGGTCTCACCTGGCTTCAAGATTTTCAGCGACTTGAACTTCTTCTTCTCCGCGGTCTGGCCTTCTACATGGCAGTTTGCAGGCTCGAGACCTACGACATATTCGCCTTCGCCTGTCATTTTCCATTCCGTGAAAAATGGCAGCTCCTTCTTCCTGTAGGCGACTTCGAAGTCGAGTCCGAGCTTCGGATTTGAAAGCGTGCATCTGGCGAAACCGTCCCTGTCGGCAGGGATGTCATGATAGAAGCACTGTTCCTTGAAGTTCTTGATAGGCGCATCGAACTTGTTCCATTCCTTGATTCCCTTTGCGGCGACTTCATCTCTTGGAACAACGCTGTGCCCCTTTGCCTTTATTACGGAATTTTCCGAGAGCATCGGGAATCCGATGTTTATATGGTAGAGAAGCATCAGAGGGGAATTCTTGAAACCATCATTCCTTACGGAATCTGCGATTTCAAAGGTATTCGAGCCGAGAGCTGTCGAAACAGTTCGTCGCAGAAGAAGATTTTCACCGAACATCCTGGATTCCCTGACATCACCGGAAACCGAGATGAGGAATTTTCCATTCACCCATTCCTGTTGGCAGACGATGTTTTCCGCCGGAGTGTTTGAGAGGAGTCCATGCAGTGAAAGTTTTTCAACTGGATCAGGGGCGCCTGCGCCGATCATTCCGCAGCCGGTGACAAGTCCGCCGCCCCAGTTTCTCAGCCAACCAAGCGGGGACGGATCGTAAAACGAAGGATGTGAATAGCCTGTCGGAGTTATGAATGCAAGACCAATCCCCTTGTAGCTGGCGTGCTGGATGTCCATACCGCGGTCGGGCACGACAGTGAAGGCGAGTCCGCTTCCCGTGTATACTTCCGCGATTCTCATTCCACGGCCTTTGCCGTCGGAGAGCACGGATTGCCTGATGCCTGCTATCTGGCTGATCGAACCTGTTAGTTTCTTTATTTCATTCTTGGAAAAACTTGAGTAGTCCATTGTCCCTTCCGTTTGATTAAATGCAGAAAACATTAAAATAAATCCTGGAACTTGTTACACAACTCAAAAACGGTTTGTTGTGTGGGTAATTCTTGTTGGAGTACAAGTTTTAGCTTGCTTAAGTTGGAGATGCGCTGTCCAGACATCGCTGAGCCGGGATCTTCGACTTTAGCGTGTGTGACCTGTTGTCGAAGATCCCGGCCCAGGAGGGCGTCGGGAAATACCAAGACACGCTGAAGCTGTGAACTCCAACAAGCATTATTCCCGCAACAAACGTATTTCGTATTTTTGAAATCAGCTCAGCTAAAAAAAAGCCTGCCGGTTAGGGCAGGCTTGTAATTTTAAATAAATAAGACAGGTATTATCTGTCCCTGTTGAAACTGCGGCGTTCGCCTCCACCATTTCCGCCTTCGCGTTTCTCGCGGGCCTCATTGACTCTCAGATTGCGGCCGCCCATGTCTTTTCCATTGGTGCCTTCAATCGCCTTGAGTGCAGCGTCATCATCCATCTCGACAAAACCGAATCCGCGTGATCTGCCGGATTCCTTGTCCTTGATGATCTTGACCGAGTTTACGGTTCCGAACTGCTCGTACATCGCCTTGACTTCCTCTTCAGTTGTCGTGAAGGGAAGATTTCCTACGTAGAGGACCTTCATCTTTCTTTTCTCCATTAACTAATTGACTTTTATATGCAGTCAGTTCTTCCACTTCAAGATTCCCGGCCGGTTCCGGCAGGTCAGGCTTGCCGTGACAGAGAACTGAAAACATATCTAAAGGAACAGAATATAATCTGTAACTGCCTTTTTCCAAGCACTTTTCTTCAAAAAAAATGCAAATTCAATATGAATTGGGCGAAGAGGGGTTATTTTATCGCAAATTTTTCAATTGAATTTTCAGGTGATGAATGCCGCTGTGCAGACATTTTGTGCTGGGAAACGGCAAGTTCAGGTGTGTGATAAGCTTCAGGAAGGATTACAGAAGTCCTCATATAACCACCTATCTTCCTAATCCCGGAAATACTGAGGATACTAGGAACCTCGCATTGAAGGACCTTGATCTGCCGATAGCCGGAGACCCTGATTTCATCAAATCCACCGAAAGCGCCTTTCCCGGAAGGCACATAAAGATAAATCTCGAACTCCCCAATAAAGGCCCTTTTTCCTGGGAGCTCTGGGTGAACGAGGGCGACCAGCTTCTCTTCTTCAAGAATTCCGCAGGAAGGAACTATTCCCTGAAGTGCGACCGTGACAAGGCGACATTCAGGCAGGCCCTCCCTTTCCTCGGAAATCCGCCGGCCAAGTTTCCGCAGAAGCATGACTGTGCCATAATAAGCATGCAGGATGCGGAACTGGCGGCGATCACAAATTCACTCCCGGCTCTTTTCTCGGCGGTCATCAGGGAGGACGGCAGGTTCCCGGCCGGTGCGCACAACGCATACGGCGGGGCATGGATCCGCGACGGAGTGATGTCTGCCGCAGGCTGGGCTTATGCCGACTATCCCGAAACTGAAAAACTCTTCGAATATCTTTTCCTGAATGTTCCGCCCAAGGAGGGGCAGATCGAGGAATATGGAATGATGATCTGGGGGATATACCAGTACTGGTGCCATTCCGGCAACGACGCGTTTGTTGCGAAATTCGCAGACAGGCTGAAGGAGTTCGTATGGAAACCGTTCGCGAGCTTGCACAACGGGCTCATCCTTTCGAAGGTTGAAGGCTACTGGGAGCGCGCTTATCTCGGGGAGGGATATTCATTTTCACAGAACTGCTGGGCCGTGCATGCCGTCGACTGCTATCTCAAGATGGCGGAGCATTTCAGGTGGCATGATGATTTCGAGATGCTCAACGAGAAAAGAAACATCGTCAGCCACAGCCTCTTCGACTGCAGATTCAAGAGGGACGGATATTTCGCCAAAAGGCTGCTTCCGGATTTCAGCATCCAGGATTCCGTCACAGTGGAAAGATATCTTTCAATGGGCATACATCCCTATCAGAACGAATTTGCAAGGTCGGAAGATCTCTTGAAGGGGCATGGGCTTCTCAATCCGGATTCGCAGACAAGCACCGCATGGCTCCTCGGGCTCTTGCCTGCGGATGTACCGGAATCGATCAAGACAGGACATGAGATCTGGAAGCTCTGGAACCAGGCGTGGGATTTCGGCGGACTAGAAAGATACAACGTCACGAGCGACTGCGACAGGGAGGTCGCCGGTCCGTGGTTCCTTGCATCGTTCATGATGGGCAGGGCATATCTGCTGCAGAATGAGTATCTGCGGGTTTCGCAGATAATCGAATGGGGGCGCAAGGAGTTCAACGGCGCCGGATGGAGCGAGAGGATCTCCAGGTCGCACAATCCCGCGGATCCGAACCGTTACGTGCACGAGATCCTCAACTGGCCGGCCGGCGAATGGCTGATGATGCTATACAGGGAGGGCGCCGGCCTTTATCCCACCAACGACGGGCTCCGCATCTCCCCGCATCTGCCGAGGAAGTTTGCAGGGCTGAAGATCCAGTATTACAGGTATCGCGGATTTACATACAACATAAGCTATGTCGGCGCCGGCTTTGAGCTCCGCAGGATCAATTTCAACGGCAGGCAGTTGAGCTCCAATCTCCTTCCCATGGAAAATGGAGATGTCGAAGTCCTTATGAAGAACTGATAAATTCCGGAGCGGAATTTATTTCCGCCGCAGTGCGTCCGGAAGCTGGCAATGATCCCCAATCCGTGTATATTTGAGCTTTTAATTTTTCCAGACAGAAGGGAATGATGACTGATTTCAGATATAGTTTCAAAGGCAAGGGGTTGAACGAACGGGGTGGCGACAATGAAGGCGGCACAGGACCGTCCTTCTGGATCATCCTGGGGATCGTTTCCCTGGTGATGATCGGCCTTGTATATCTTTTCATTAGTTCCAACAGGTCGGCGACGGCTCCTGAGCCCGTTCCTGAAAAAGAAGCGAAAGTGGAGGATAAGGGCAGGAAGACAGATGTAGTTCCGCCGGTTCCGGGCAAGGAACAAGAAACTTCGCCCAGGAAATCCTCGAAGAGCGCCGGTGAATACAAGATGCTTTCCGACGACTGCACCAAGGCTGAGGAGCTTCTGAAGAATGAACAGATCGTTCCGGCGCGTGATGAGGCGGTGAAGATCCTGAAGTCGGGGATTGAGGAGGATGATCCAGTCTGGAAGAGGGCGGTCGCAGTCCTGAACAAGTCGAACACCACGATTTTCTTCACGGATATTCCGGCTCCTGAAAAGCAGCTTTATCTGATCCAGAAAGGCGACAGCCTGATCAAGATCGCGATGGATTTCAACACGACCATTGACGCCATACAGAAGGGCAACAGGATGAATCCTTCAAATCCTGTGATACATCCCGGGAAGACACTTAAGATATACAAGGGGGGCTGGAAAGTGAAAATCAGTAAAAAACGTTTTAAACTTTACCTTTACGATAATGACAATATATTTATGATCTATAATATCGGTATTGGAAAGCAGGGGAGGACTCCCCTCGGAACCTTTGAGGTGGAGGTCAAGAAGAAGGAGCCGGTCTGGTACAAGGACGGCAAGCAGGTGCCCTACGGCGACAAGGAGAACATCCTCGGTACAAGATGGATGGCGCTCAAGCCGACTGCCGGGACGAATCCCAATTACAAGGGATATGGTATACACGGGACCTGGACTCCCGATGAGATCGGGAAGGACACCAGCAACGGCTGCATAAGGATGCGGAACGAGGACATAAGCGATCTTTACATGATAGTTCCTTTGAAAACAAAAGTACTTATTGAGGATTGACCATGGCAAATACAGTTCTGGATTTTGAAAAACCCATTGCCGAACTTGAGAACAAGATCTCGGAATTCGAGAAGCTCGGCAATACCCACAGCCTCGATGTCGAGAAGGAAATAACCAACCTGAGGAAGAAAATAGACGAGACGAAAAGGACCATCTACGAGAGCCTTACTCCGTGGCAGAGGGTCCAGCTGGCGCGTCATCCGGACCGGCCATACATGCTCGACTACCTTGGCAGGATATTCACGGATTTCCTTGAACTGCACGGTGACAGGCGGTTCTCCGAGGATCCTGCGATAGTCGGCGGATTTGCCAAACTTGATGGAAAACCTGTCGTTGTCCTGGGCACCCAGAAGGGGCGCAACATCAAGGAGAATGTCTTCAGGAACTTCGGATGTCCGCATCCCGAGGGGTACCGCAAGGCCCTGCGTATAATGAAACTCGCTGAAAAGGCGAAAGTTCCGATAATAACGATCATCGACACGCCTGGAGCTTTTCCGGGTATTGCCTCGGAGGAAAGACATATCGGAGAAGCGATAGCTGTCAATCTCAGGGAGATGTTCGAGCTGCCAGTACCATTCCTTGCCACGGTGATTGGAGAAGGGGGCAGCGGCGGCGCCCTTGGCATAAGCGTCGGAAACAGGATCCTGCTCATGGAGAACTCATATTATTCCGTCATTACGCCCGAGGGATGTGCAGCCATACTTTGGAAGGACAGGGCGTTTTCCGCAAAGGCCGCGGAATCCCTGCGCTTGACGGCGAAGGATCTCATGGAGCTGGGTATTATCGACGAGATTGTGAAGGAGCCCCTCGGCGGAGCCCACAAGGACTATGACTCCGCAGCCGAATCATTGAAGAAGGCTCTGAAGAAAAACCTCGCCGAACTGGAGAAGCTTTCACCGAAGGAGCTCAGGGAGAACCGTTACAACAAATATCGCAAGCTGGGTGTGTTCACTGAATGAATAAAATATCAATCCGCGCAGCCAGGAACAAGGATGTGAGGCCGATCCGCAGGATTCTCGCCCCTTATGCGAAGAAGAAAATCGTGCTTCCGAGGACTGCGGTTGAGATTACAAGGCATGTCCGGAATTTCTGCGTGGCCGAGAAGGACGGGGAAATAATCGGATGCTGCGCCTTCCGCGACTACGGCAACAACCTCTTTGAAATCAGATCCCTCGCCGTCAATGCACGAAACGCCGGCAGCGGCATAGGCTCCAGGCTTGTCGAGTTCCTGATCAGGGAGATTGCCTCCAGGGGAAAGGTGAAGATCTTCGCATTGACGACAAGTCCCGGATTCTTCCAGAGGTTCGGATTCAAGACTGTCGAAAAGGACATGTTTCCGCAGAAGATCTGGCATGACTGCTCGAAATGCCCCAAGCTGAACGACTGCGACGAGGAGGCCCTGCTTCTGGAACCGTGAACAATGCAAAAGAAATCTTCAAAAATAAATCGCCGCTCGGGTTCCAAGGAGGAGATCAAGCGCGCTTTCAAGTCCGGGCAGGGCGGCCGAACTGAGCTTTTCGTGTATGGCACGCTCATGGACGACAAACATGTGAAACTTCTCCTGAAACGCGTCGTTCCTTCAGTTCCGGCAAAACTCCACCATTATATGCGTGTCGCGCCCTCCTGGAGCTTTCCGTTCATAGTGAAGCAGCATGGTGCCGTGACCGAGGGCAGGATATTGAAGGGTTTGACCCCTGAGGAGCTCAAGGTGCTTGATGATTTCGAAGTCGAAGGGCATCTTTTCAAGAGGCAGGGGGCCATCGTGAGGACGGCCAGGGGACGGCAGCGCTGCATGACCTATGTCGGCAACATCAGCGCACTTGAACAATCTTTCGGCAGGGAAGTCAAGTTTGAGGACAGATACAACCGTTTCATAGAGAAGAAGGTGGATGCCATCATTGGCGAGATGGACACAGGCAAATCTGAAATTACACGCCGTGTCATCCATGAGCTGATGGGATCTGCGGTTGACGAGATCATCCAGTCTCACTTCGACGGCAACTACATCTGCAACTATATAATGATACAGGCGCTTGAGGACGCCAAGCCACCGCATCTGGTGGACCTGCTCAAGAAACAGGACCTGCTTCCCTACGCGGGAAATTACATCAGGCTCGCCTGCAAGCACATTGTCTTCAACCAGATAGTCGAGGCGTTGCGCCATGAATACCTTGACGCCGTGCGCATCGCCCAGCCATACTTCAGGCATGGACTGGCGATCCTCCTTGGAATGCTCTACTGCAACAGGCACTCGAAGATGATCAATGACCTTTTCAATGAGAAGTTTCTCGGTGTTGTCGTGGAAGGCCGGAACTACAGGGATTATGCGAAGCTCGCAATTGAGATCGCCGACAGCATTTACAACTCCAAGGAGATGCAGCCGATCATAGAGTATGTCGAGGAAAACTGGTATTCGACGCCTACGCCGCTCGGTGCCGAGCTGGAATTCAGCTGCCTCGGAAAACGCGCCGTCTATGCGCAGCCCGGCGAGGACAAGATGTATGACGGGTTCTACTGGTTCAAGGATTTCGACATGTTCCGCAGGACCTGGCGTCTCGGTGGCCACGTGGATTCGCACCAGCAGATAACTGTCGCACAGGAAAGGCACCGTGGATTTTTCGAATATGCGCTCGGGCGCTATCAGATAGTCGGGGATCTTTCACGTCCGCTTTTCGCATGCCCATGGGGGATGTCCGTCCTTATCAACGAGGCTGTGAAGTTTATCGACATCCCGCCGCACAGCCTGCACATTTCAATGGAGCTAACGCGTGGCAGGAGAAGCAATATCAGCGACAAGGCGCACGATGAGAATGATCTTGTCTGCCTTCTCCTCCTAGGGGGCGATATCAGGCCTGATCCGCAGGGCGTTCCCAGGGAATGGCGCGTCTATGACGGGGAACTCGACACAAACCTGAACAAGTCGCTGAATTTCTCCGACCGCAAATATCATTTTGCAAAAGCGGATCAGGATGAAAGCGAAGCCGCAGATGTAATGGAGTACAAGTATATCAGGCTCAAGCGCGAGAACACCGACTATGAAAGCCTGATAATAGCCCTGAAGGGATATCAGTTTGGTACAAGGACCCGCCCGATCAAGACGCAGACAATGGAGAAGGAGATGCCGGAGCAGACTTTCCTGCGGGAATGGGCCGCCAATCCACAGCCTATCGAAACTTCTGCAATAAATAAATTCATTGAGAAAGTTGAAAATGGCCTTCTTGAGGAGAATAATATCGCCAGGCTCCCTTCGACAAAACAGAACGCCCTTAAAAGGATCGAAGAACGCCTGCTCGAACGCAATGGATTCATTTCGAAATACAAGTAACTTAGGACGCAAAACATGAAATACGACAATCGTCCGATTGGTGTCTTTGATTCAGGGCTTGGCGGGCTTACCGTCATTGCCGCTATGAAGAAATCGCTCCCCAATGAGAATTTCATCTATCTCGGTGATACCGCCCGAGTGCCTTACGGAGACAAATCCCCGGCCAATATAATCCGTTTCGGGATCGAAGACGCATCTTTCCTTGTCACAAAAGGTGTCAAGCTTATTGTTGTCGCATGCAACACTGTGTCGGCAATAGCCATTTCCGAGATCCGCGCGAAGTTCGCAGATGTACCGGTGATCGGCGTCCTCGAGGCCGGTGTTGAGGCATGCCTCAAGGCGAAACCTGGATATGTTGCGGTGATCGGGACCAGGGCGACCGTCAGCAGCGATGCCTACCGCCGCGCTATCCATGCAGTGAATCCCGAAATAAATGTCAAGACCATCGCATGCCCGCTGTTCGTCCCAATCGTGGAGGAGGGGCTGGCGGACAACGAGATAAGCCGGCTGACCGTGGAATTCTATCTCAAACCTCTTAAAAAAGAGACGCCTGACATGCTTCTCCTCGCCTGTACGCATTATCCGCTGCTGAAAAAATCCTTCCACTCGTACCTCTCTAAAAAGGTAAAGATTGTCGACAGCGCCGAAGCCTGTGCGAAATTCGCAGAGGAATATCTGAGGAAGAATTCCCTTTCTGCAAGCAGTACGACTGCCGGAACCGAGAGATTCTACGTTACCGACATGCCGGATTCATTCTTCAAGCAGGCAAAGAAGTTCCTCGGCCGCGACCTCGAACACTTCCAGAAAGTGTCGATCTCGGACAACTGAAGAATTATAAACCACAGAACACACAGATGACACAGAAAAGATTTTAAAATCCTTTTATCTCGACTCATATCCTATATCTTTTGCCAACCTAAGATGTTTCTGTGTGGTCTGTGGTTTATGATGTTTTTATCCTATCCATGCGCCTCTTCCCTGGATGATAGCGGATAGGCGCCTGTCTTCCTCTTGTACCAGGCGCAGAAATGCGAATCGGATGAGAATCCAAGCTTTGCAGAGATCTCCTTTACCGAAAGAGTCGTCCCCTGCAGGAGCGCCCTTGCCGACGACACGAGTCTCCGTTCAAGATATTTTCTCGGAGTGGTGCCAAGTTCTCGCATGAAGAGCCTGTCGATCTGGACCTTTCCGAGCGATACGGTCCGTTCAAGATAATCGTAGGGGATCTCGCCTGTGAATGACATTCCGTCGAGTATCTTCATTATCGACTGCACACGTCCATCTACAGGCGAAGGTGTCGAATATCTGAAACCTTCGGATTCCATTGCACTGGCCCATTCACCGAGCCATTTCCAGAACTTTTCCTTTATTGACGTAAATGTCATGAAATCAATCTCAAGGCTTTCCTGATTCTTCCTTACGGGAATGCTCAGCTGCTTTTCCGCCGTAGCCAGAAGGGATTCGGCGCATTTCTGGAGCCCGGGATATTTCTTCGAGCTGAAGTCGACGAAGCGGTCACAGGCCAGGAAAGGCCTGCCGTCGGGCCATTCCGCCAGGAAATTCATGGAGAGTATCCGGGTGCCTGGCGAGAAAATCTGATCCTTCTTTTTTCCGAGAGGAGGAAATACCCAGGAGCCTTTTCCAAGCTTGCTCATGGAATCTTCGGAGAGGCCGAATTCTATGCCTCCCTCCTTGATGAGCCAGGCCGAGTATCTGGACGCAATCCCTTTCCTGCCTGATCCGACTGCCGGAACAATATTGTCGTAGATCCAGAAGAGCTGGCAGTCCAGCTTGTCCCATTCGTAAAGGCCGAGGTGGTTATTGTTCATTGCCAAAAGTAACTTGGGCATTCCTGCCCGAGCCCTATCTCTTTTAAATCAAAGCCCCGGGCAAGAATGCCCGAGTTGCTCAAATGATAAATATAGACAATTATATGATGAACTGGGAATATCCGTTCAAATTGAAATAAGATATATTCGACTTACTGTAAATGCCAGAATATAAGAAATAATTATTATGGAGGATAGCATGACAAACAAGTATAACATCGCGAAAATGGGGATTCCAGTCATCGGCAGTTGGGACGTGATAGTGGTGGGAGGAGGTCCTGCCGGATGCACTGCGGCGGCTTCGGCGGCCCGGGAAGGGGCGAAGACGTTGCTCATAGAGGCGACTGGATGTCTCGGCGGCATGGGGACTTCCGGGCTGATTCCCGCATGGTGTCCGTTTTCCGACAAGCAGAAGATCGTATACAAGGGCATGGCGGAAAAAGTCTTTTCCGCAGCCAAGGAGGGGATGGCGCATGTGGCGAAGGAAGCAACTGAATGGGTTCCGATCGATGCAGAGCGACTCAAGAGGGTATATGACGACCTGTTGAAGGATTCCGGCGCTGAAGTCCTGTTCAATACATTTTTCTGCGGTGTCGATGCCTCCGACGACGGAGTCGTTTCAGGGATAGTCGTCGCGAACAAGAGCGGTCTGCTGGCCTACAGGGCCAAAGTATATGTCGACTGCTCCGGCGATGCGGATCTCGCGGCCTGGGCGGGCGCGGACTTTGTGAAAGGAAATGATAATGGGGAGATGCAGCCTGTCACACTCTGCTTCGTGCTCAGCAATGTTGATGACTATGCATACAGGCATGGGCCTAATCTCCATGGAGGGAACAAGAACAGTCCGATATATCAGATCGTCGCTTCCGGGAAATATCCGCGCATAAAGGACACCCACCTCTGCCAGAACATTGTCGGACCAGGCACCGTAGGATTCAACGCAGGCCATCTCTGGGATGTTGACAATACGGATCCAAAGACGGTTTCAAAAGCGATGATGGAAGGGCGCAAGCTCGCAATGGAGTTCAGGGATTCTCTTGCGGAGTATCATCCTAAGGCTTTCGCAAACGCCCATCTGGTAGCTACGGCCCCTTTGATCGGAACCAGGGAGACACGACGCATAATCGGAGACTATGTGCTGACCATTGAAGACTATATTGCCAGGAGAAGTTTCCCTGACGAGGTATGCCGCAACAGCTATTTTGTGGATGTGCATACCGCCAAGAAGGAAATCAAGCAAGCAAAGAAGGGTACCGAGTTTTTCGAAAAGCGCTGCAGGCATTATAATCCCGGCGAATCGCATGGGATCCCGTACCGCTGTTTCACCCCGAAGAAGCTCAGGAATGTCCTTGTGGCAGGAAGATCCATATCCACCGACAGGCTTGTCCAGGGCAGCACGAGGGTGATGCCGGTATGCCTGGCGATGGGTGAGGCTGCTGGAATGGCCGCGAGTTTCGCGTCGAAGTCGAAGAGCCACGACGTGCACAAGGTCGACGTGAAGCTTCTCCGGAAACGACTGAAGGAGGAAGGCGGCTATATTGAGTGAGGATAATTTCTTTTTTGGCATCCTGCAAAAAAAGAAATTATTCGGTGGAAAGATAGCAATCTCATGGTACTTTATCCTGCAATCGGTTGCATAAAAATCTTCATGAAGGGAAAACCATATGCCATATCCGAAGGATTTCGTCTGGGGTGTCGCTTCCGCTTCGTTCCAGGTTGAGGGGGCTTCAGAGGAGGATGGGAAAGGCCTGTCGATCTGGGACATGTACTGCAGGACGCCAGGAAATGTCTTCCACGGACACACCGGCGATGTCGCCTGCGACCACTACCATCGACACAGGGAAGATGTAAAGCTGATGAAGGACCTTGGCGTCCAGGGTTACCGTTTCTCCCTGAGCTGGCCGAGGATAATTCCCGACGGCAACGGCAAGGTGAACAAGAAGGGGCTCGATTTCTACGACCGTCTCGTCGATGAACTCCTCAAGGCGGGCATACAGCCGTGGGTGACCCTGTTCCACTGGGACTATCCCTACGAACTTTATATCAAGGGCGGATGGCTCAATCCTGACAGCCCTGACTGGTTCGCCAACTACACGAAGGTCGCTGTTGAAAAGCTTGGTGACAGGGTCGGACATTGGATGACTCTTAATGAACCGCTATGCTTCATTGCCGGCGGACTCCTGCAGGGCTGGCACGCTCCCGGACTGAAGCTGCCTCTGCGCGAATGCGCATTGGCCGCCCACAATGTCCTTCTCTCCCACGGAAAATCAGTCCAGACGATCCGCGCTCTTTCGAAGAAGCCGGTCAAGATAGGTTTTGCCCCGACCGGACAGCGTCCAGTGCCATATACTGATAAACCTGAAGACATCAGGGCTGCCGAGGAGGCTTTGAACAACGCCGCAGCTTCGCCTCTCATGTCAAACTCCTGGTGGATGGATCCGGTTTTTCTCGGAAAATATCCTGAAGACGGACTCGAGAGCGTGGGCAAGTTTGCGCCGAAGGTGAAATCGGGAGACATGAAGCTGATCTCATCGCCTGTAGACTTCTGCGGGATGAACATTTATTCCGGCGAATATGTACGCAGAGGAAAGGACGGGAAGCCTGAATACGTGCTTCCGCCAGCCGGATACAACCGCACATCGCAGGACGACTGGTTCGTGAATCCACCATGTATGTACTGGGTTACCAAATGGTTCTACAAGAGATACAAGAAGCCGATCGTCATCACTGAGAACGGCCACCAGAACCTCGACTTCGTCCACCTCGACGGCAAGGTGCATGACCCGCAGCGCATAGATTATCTGCACAGGTATCTGCTCGAACTGGAGAAGGCAATCGACGAAGGTGTGCCTGTCAATGGATATTTCCAGTGGACCATCATGGACAATTTCGAGTGGGCGATGGGATACAAGGTCAGGGTAGGGCTTGTCTATACAGACTTCCAGACTCTGGATAGGATACCCAAGGATTCATATTATTGGTATAAGAAGCTGATCGCGAGCAACGGGAAGACGCTCCACAAACCGTAAATTCCAAGTTCCAATGATCAAATTCCAAACAAGTTCCAATATTCAAACAAAAAGACAAACTAAGAACAGCCCTTACGGGCTTAACTCCTTTGAAACTTGCCTCTGAAGTAGGTCGGGCTTTCCCTTGTCCCGCCGTAGCATCTTAGCGAAGGCGGAAGCCCGACAAGATGGCGGCCAGGAATGACCGCCCTACTTAACCGGTAAAAGTTTCTTTTGGAGCTTGGATGTTTGGAATCTGGAATTTGGGCTCCGGAGCATTAAAATATTGCGCAGTGAAAAGGCGATTCTAAAAAAAGGATTTCAATAATGGGAAAGAACATAGACAGATATCTTGCGGAGGAGCCCAGGCCCTGGCTGAAGCGTCCTCTTGCGAAGATTCAGCCGGTACTTGCAAAGGAAGGCAACCCCAACATTGATGTTGCGAAACTCGCAAAAAAAATCGAGGGTAGCGGTGTCCTCAACGAGATGATCGCGATCAAGTCCCCTGAACACTGGTCGAATGTCATAAAGGGACTCGGAAAAGACGTCGATGGAATTTTGCCTGTCAGTATTACCGCCTATCCGACCGAAATATGGAACTCACATCCGCAGCCGCTTGTCGAACGTAAGCTGCCTTTCATATTCTGGCCGCTCATCGACTATGACGAACCCGATTTCTGGAGATGGTCCGCGCGTGATTTCCTCCGTGCTCTCGGAATCGATGTGCACATCGCGAAGAATCAGCGGCAGGGAATTGCACTTCTCCGCGCACTGGCAATGAAAAGATTATTGGCCAACTCGAAGATAGTCGTCTTCGGAGAACAGAATTTCCCCTGGAACGCCAATGCCGCCGGACATCTGATCAAGAAGGGACTGGGAACGGAGATAATTGTCAGGCCTATAGAGGACATCCGGAAGCTCTACCGGAAATTTTCAGACAAGGATCTCGAGAAGCTTTGGAATGAACGCAAGGAGCGTTATGAAGGCGCATCAGTGAAGCCTGAAGATTTGAAGCAGGCATTGCGCACATATCTTGGAATTAAAACAATACTTGAGGAGGAAAAGGCGCTAGGGTTTGGAGTCAACTGTTTTGGCGACCTGATAACCAAAGGTGGACGAGATGTGCCGTGCCTTGCCCAGTCGCTTGTCCGCGAGGACGGCTACATCGCATCCTGCGACGGCGATTTCTGCGCCATGATGAGCATGGTGCTTGCAACGTATTTCCTCGACAAGACCTGCATGATGTCCAATATGTATCCAGTATCATATGTCGGGGCGCTCAGAGATCATTTCGGAAATCCGCTTTCCCCAGCTCCTAAATATCCGAAGAAGGACTGGAAGAACATTGCGAGACTCGCACACTGCGGATTCATCGGCGTTGTTTCTCCGGAGATGACTCCGTCAGGCAAGGCGGTGCTCAAGGACTGGGGTGGCACCTACGAGATCAAGCGTGACGGCAGAGGTTGCGGACTCGACAGCGATCTGAAAGGAAATCAGAAGATTACTGTCATAGAACTTAAGTTTGATGGCAAGACACTTCTGATCGCCGATGCGGAAGTCCTGGAGACGACACGCCACAAAGGGATGCCACACTGCGAATCTTCGGCACTCTTGAAATTCAGGGATCTCGAAGGATTCGTCGAGAACATTTCACGCGAACATACCGCGATTGTCTATGGCGACCATGTTGAGGATATGAAGATACTTGGACAGGTTCTCGGTCTGGACTGCAAAGTGTTTTGATAATGTAGCACAGGCCTCTTGCCTGTGACAGGCCAGAGGCCTATTCTACACTCTTAAGAATGTAGAACAGGCGTCCCGCCTGTCCTTAATGAAACAAAAAACAGGCCAGAGGCCTGTTCTACACTCTGATTTACCGGAGCGGAAATCTATTTCAGCTCTGCAATTCCAATTCCGCTTTCCCCGGCAACCGAGTAAAGGAGATAGCGGCTCCCATCCTCCTCGAAGATCGCAGGATCCCGGAGCTGTCGGACTGAACCGATTATTTTGCCGTATTTTGAAGGCTTGACAGGTTTGTCTGTGCCCTCGTACTTCTCTGTTGGCTCAAGCAAGAGCTGTGGTGCGGAGGGCTTCCATTTGAGCCAGTCTTGTTTCAGATTGATCTGCGACATGTATATCCTTTCAGGAGTGTCCTTCTCTCCGACAATCGTATATACCAGGTTCAGTGTATCAGCTTCCACCCAGAGTGCAGTATGGCGCACGCCTGGAAGATAACTGGGGCCTTTCTCAAATCCGATCAGCCCGTCCTTGGACCGGTAGATCGTGCCGTCTATGTTGACATTCTTTGCGAATGCATAGTACCAATCGCCATACTTGAAAACGCGGAAATAGAAGGAACCGAGAACCTCAGGTCGCTCTGTGAAATCCAGTCCGTTCCTGGAAAGCGCCACGAAGGTTTCCTGTAGTCCTTTTCCCTCAGAGCGGTGGAAGTACATCCGGATTTCCTTCTTTTCCATATCCACATGGACGTCAGGTGATGCCACGTGGCTCTTCGTGTCGGTTACTTTCAGGACACCACCTTTGTATATGGTCCAAGGTCCTGCCATCGCATCGGCGTAGGCCAGACGAATATGTTTTCCACCGTGATGTGCAAAGTAAAGATAGTATTTGCCAAGAGGCTTTTCGACCCAGTCCGGAACGCGTATGAGAGATGGGCCATTTATGTTTGCACCATCCTCGCCCTCGAGACCAGGCATGCCGGGACGGATGATCGGGTTCTCCTGGAATCGGACAGCCTTGAAAGATGCTGGCATGATGGAATCTTTGGAATTTGCCTTCATAGTTTCCTTTCCAGTTTCTTCAGGAGCTGCCAGCGCTTGGATACTCCAAGCACACATGAGAACAAAATATACTATGGTTCTTTTGATCTGCATCTTCAACCTCCTAATAATGTAGCACAGGCGCCCTTCGACAGGCTCAGGACAGGTCCCGCCTGTGATTAATGAACAGGCCAGAGGCCCGTCCTACTTTCTTTAGAACGTGGTACAGGCGTCTCGCCTGTAATTATAAAGAAACAAAAACAGGCAAGATGCCTGTTCTACATTCCAAAATGCCCCGTCACTGCCGCCAGAAGGAAATAGTAGTTGTCGGCAAGATAATTGTAGCCGCACGGATTTCCATCCTTCATCCGCCAGTCGATGCTCTTCATGTAGCCGGGCATCAGCCCTGAATGGGTTGGCTCGTTCTCGAATGTGTCCAGCATGGTGAAAAGGATCTTGTCGGCTTCCTTGCGAAGTCCGCAATTGTATAGCGCCTGGATGAAATGATATGCATTCTGTCCGCAGAGCCCGCCATTTTCGTAGCGTGGCCACTTGCCCATGAAATCCCAGTTGATCGTGTCTTCTGCGGCGACAGGTATGCATGGTCCGGGAATTCCATATTTGAAATCACCGAAGCCCATCTCATCAAGTTTCTTCAGGAGAATCCTCATGACCTTGACAGCCTTCTTCTTAGGAACAAGCCCTTCGTTGATCGCCATTGCAGTTGCGAATGTGAACATGTAGTCGTGGACTTTTCCGTCACGGCTTATCCATCCGGCATAGACACCGGTCTTCGGATTGAAGAATTTCCTGTCAAAGTTTTGTTTAAACTTTGACATGAAATTATTGATTTCCTCCAGGGCGTCGGAAATCCTGAGTTCTTTCAAAAGAACAAAAAGCATACGCAATGACCGGTAACATATGAGATTGAAGTAGATGTCCTTGTGTCCGAAGGCGAAGTTGTCCCACCAGTTCCTGTTGCGTCCATGGACGTCATCAAAATAATTCCCGTGGAACGGTACCTCGATTATCCCGTCTCTGTCCTCATCGAGCTTCATTAGGAACCTTGCGGTTTTCACAGCACGGTCTATATATTTATCTGCGAATCTCGCATCCTTGTCATACTGATAGGAATTGCAGAAGGCGATAAGGATACTTGGCGTTGAATCGATGAAGGAGGACATCTTCTGCTTCTTGCCGGGATTATCCTGGTACTCCCAGTTGATCTCGCCTGAGTTTGACTGGCATTTTTCAAAGCTGACCATAATGGCGCGCCTGAGGAAATCTTGGACCATTATGCCGGTTGAAAGGGCAGGCGTGTAGAGGAGAAGGTCGGACTTGAAGTGCATTGCAAGATGCGCAATTCCGCCTAGTGCGATATTGTCACCCATCGTAAGGGATTTCTTCTCCAGCGTGAAGGAGTTCATCCAGCATCGTTTCAATCCGTCCCATTTCGGGCTACTGAAGTCGCAGCCTTTGATCTGCGGATAATTCTCTTTTTCGACGGTGAGTGTCAGTGCGGCCTTCCTGATCTTTGATTTTGCGTGGAGCTTCAGCCTGACAGCTCCATGATGATATGCGAACATCGCATTGTGATAGCCGTTGTTCTTGAAACCGAGACAGAGCCCTGACATTTCTTTAAGTTGGACGAATTCCTCGACGCAGATGACATCCTTGTTGTCGCATTCTATCTTCAGCAGACCGTAATCAGGGAAATGAAGTAGCAAGGGAAGCTGGTAGTTATTCGTGATTTTGCCGTCCTGATCCGGCTTGTTGCCAAGTCCGGAATCCGACAGGATTGCGAAATCCGCAGGTTTGGCCCAGATTGTGGCAGGTGCAACGTCATTGCCGAAGGAGAATTCGAAGAAGTCACCGGATAAATGTTTTTCAGTACAGAGCCTGATACTTATTCTTTTTTCGTTCTTGAGCAAGAACTGAAGGTTTCCGTGTAGGCCTGCTTTGGTACATGTATATTCTACACCTTGCCTGGAGGCTTTGGCAGAAAAACATTTATTAGCAAGCCCTTTCCATATTGTCGGCATGGCTCCAAGTCCAGGCTTGAGGAGGTTGTAGTCCATGTGCCGGCGCGTCCTGCCTCCGGACTCGATCCCCAGATGCGCGATCTTCGGAAACTTTGTCGAAAAGCTCGCTGCATAGAACCTGCTGTTGTAGCAGGCGTAATTGCCAATATCTGAATATCCTATTTTCATGTGAATCCATGTTCTTGTTTTGGAGGTTCAGGAATTACCAGATTTCACCGTTAAGGCAAAGATTAAATTCTGTTTTTGTCTTAAATCTTTTGCCGGTGTCTGCACATATGTAGACGGGTTTTTTGCCAATATACCAACAGCCTTTGCCTTCTACGCCTGCCTGTTTGCAAATGGCGCAAATGCCGGGCCCAAAAAATTTTCTTTTTCCATGTGTCTTATGGCATTTCCAGCAGAAGAGTGAATCGCATGAGGTGCAGATCAATTTAGCCTCTTTGCCACATCTGCAGCATTTTATCTTAGGCTCATCTGGATTTGGCTTTTGAGCTGTATTTGATACTTGAGGATTGTTCTCATTATTCATGAATATTGCTCCCGACATCAAAATTGCAGGCATAAGACTAGATCAATATAAAAGAACGTTATGCTTTTTCAACTGACAACTGACAACTGACGACTATCGACTGACTACAGTTCCCTCACCGCCTCATGCATCGCCTTGATATTCTCAAGAGGCACATCGGGATTGATAGTGTTGGACGTGAACATCACAAGAGATGCTTCGTCCTTGCATATCTCGATTGCGTGCCGGACCTTCTCCTTGATCTGGGCGGGGGTGCAGACTGGAAGTTCGGTTGTCACTGCGAGCGGGCCTAGGATTACTAGCTTCTCGCCGTCGCGTGTCCTTCGTTTTACGATCTCATCAAGCAACATTCCGCATTCAGGCTGGAATCCCTGGAAGCCCTTGATGCCGGAGTCAATAAGGAAATCCATGAGAAGCCTGATGTCGCCGTCTGAATGCCAGATCGGACGGCATCCAGCTTCAAGAAGTGGTTCAAGCCCGTATTTGAGCTGGGGAGCGTAATATTCCTCCATGAAATCGACAGATATCATGGGGCCGCGTTGAGTGCAGATGTCCTCGCCAAGAAAGACTGCGTGCGGGAATATCCCGTCTTTGACCGCCTGTGCGATCAGCCGTGACTGGCAGCGTCCTCTCGCTCCGCCGATCTCCATGAGTTTTCGCGCATGATCAGGATAAAGTCCGATGATGCAGAAGTAATTCTCGTATCCGAAGTCGAAGAACCATGTGATTTTCGCTCCGGCGCTCCACTGAGCAGGCATCCAGAGCATGTCGCCGCATTTCTTCTGCATTGATATCAGTTCATCGCGGAACTTCGCATAGGACTCATTGAAATTGAAGTCCGCCTCGATCTTTTCAGGCGACGGCATCGCATCGATGAATGCAACAGTATCCTCAAGGCTTTTTCCGCTGTCACTGTGTGCGTAGCTGTGCTGGTCGACAATGCGGTAGCTCCCGCGTTCCTTTGGGACGAGGATATTGGCGAGTCCATCAGTGCCGAGGATCTCATATGCCCTTATGCTTACACCCTGAGGATCCTGCCAGTACTGATCCTCGGTGACGCCAGCCAGTTTCATTATGTGCTCCGGACAGGCGATCCATCCACCGAGAATAGGTGTCCTGTCGGGTTTTTCCAGAGTGAACGCCGCTTCCAGTCTTTCCCTGTTATTCATTATGTCCCTTTCACGGATAAGACATTTATTGTATTGTAAGTAGGACGGGTTTTAACCCGTCAACTAAATCCTGACATATTTAAAATGGCAGACAATACAAGATTTGCAAAGTTTTATTTTTTCAAAACCGTGCTATAATACCTACTGGATTGGTAAACATTAATTTTTCATGGGAGGGCTGAAAAATGAAAGCGCATGAAATCCTGAAGGAGAAGGGGAGCAAAGTCCACTGTATTTGCCCGGAGGCGACCATAATGGACGCTGTTTCGCTTCTGTGTGAACACAACATCGGAGCACTTGTTGTCACCGGTGAAAACTCAGCCGTGAAGGGAATCGTCACCGAACGCGATGTGCTTAGAAATGTCGCCGCATGTGCAAACAACAGGATAAAGGTCAAGGATATAATGACGAAGGATGTCATTATAGGAATTCCCGATGATGAGATTGAAGCCCTGATGAAGACAATGACCAGTAAGAAAATACGCCATATTCCAATCATGGACAAGGGCAATCTTGCCGGAGTGATTTCCATAGGCGACATCCTGAAAAGCCTCCACGACGAGAAAAGCACCAAGATCCGTTATCTTGAAAGCTATATTTCTGGCGGATACATGTGATTGCCGGATATGCCTGGCAAATGACAGATGGAACATATGAGGTCGAAACTTACAATAGCAGCACTTGTCGTTTTACTGGTAATATTGCTGCTTTTTCTTTTCCGTCCTGGTGAGCCGCTAAACAGGCCAGTAGAGGAATCCACCAGTGGTGATAAGTCTTTGCGTGTGGCAAATATTTCAAACAAATCAAATTTTCGAATCCAAGCGGATGAGAACGGAGAAGACAAAAGAATCATAGACATGTTTCTAGGTAATCCTGCGGCGGCCTCATGTTCGAGCGAATCCGCTTCGAGGACGAGGACCGCCCAGCTGAACAGGGACGGGCTCGATGGACTTTCGCCGGGCGACGAACTTATGCTGAATCTTTTCGAGGATGCCTCATACGAAGCCATGATCAACGAGAGCTATACCGATGTTAATGGGGCGAAGGTGCTGACAGGAAGCATTGGCGGCGACAGTTCCGGAGGGAGCATGTATATTTCCACCTTCGAAGGGAAAACCGTTGCATTTGTCGAGGTTCCGTCCGATGACAAGATATTTTCAACTGGTACCGGCAATGGAATAGACTACTCTGTTTTCGAGCAGGACAAGAACAAGATGGACATAGTGAAGAACGAGAGTGATGTATTGACGACGAAGAATATCAATCTTCCCAAGGAATTGCAGCCGCCAGACAATGCCGACTTTTTGTTTGCCCCGAATATTTCCACATCATCAGAGGGCCGTTCTGTGGAAAGCATGATAGACGTCATGTTTGTCTATACGCGTTCAGCCAGTCTTTGGGCTGAAAACAATTACCAGGGGCCGATGGAGAATCTCATGGCAATAGCGGTTGCGAGAGCCAATACCGTGCTTGCGAACAGCGGGATCCGGGCGAGGTTCAGGCTTGTCCATTCTCAGGAGATCAGTTACAATGCGGCTGGTGAGAACAAAGGCAGTACGACAACTGATTTGGCGAACATAACCTTCAATGATACGATCATGGAAATGCGCAACAAGTATGGGGCCGATATTGTGACTTTGGTGACGGCATGCGAGGACACTGGCGGAATCGGATGGCTTTTCAACGGAAATTCTGCGTTCGCCTACAATGTGTGCCGTGTAAAGCAGCTTGCGAACTCATACACGTTCTCCCATGAATGCGGCCACACTCTCGGATGCGGGCATTCGAAGCTGCAGGCCGGGCGTGTAGCAGGTTATTTCACTTATTCGGCCGGATGGCAGTGGTCCGGAAAGGATGGAAAGGGATATCATACGGTAATGACTTATGACAGCAGCGCCAATCCGATAGTTGTCCCGTATTATTCCAATCCCTCATTGAAATACAAGGGTATTCCAATGGGAGATGCGAATGATGCGAACAACTCGCTTACGATCTTAATGCTGAAAGACAGGATATCCTCCTTCCGTGAGTCAATTGAAAGTCCGGAATTGCATTGAAGTTCAAGGGAGCCTCATTTTCCTGTACAGGCAGGCAGTATGACAGTGAATATAGTGCCGTTGTCGGCAACAGTGATTTCCACATAAATTCCTGGCGCAAGCGCATGCTGATGATGGCCGTGGAAATGCGAGATGTTAGAGGATTATTCGGGATTCCTCATCCGCGGAGCCATATTATGGTTCTGTCTCAAACGCTCCGATGTTTCCGGCTTTGATGTTCCTGCCTGAAAAATCCTTTCCGCCGTTATCCTTGATCGCCATCCCTGCGCCAATGCATTTTGAATCAGGTCCGACACGGAAGAAAGGCAGTTCTGCGAGTTTCGCAGGATCTGCCGGGAGGAGATTCATATTTTCGGGAACTTTGAGTTTAGGATCGGCGAAAACTCCGACGGTCTTGCCGTTGACAGTCTCCTGTCCGGTCGCCTTTGTCCATTCCTCAAAAGTCTTATACGAGGCTTTGCCGTCGTTGAAGAGCGCTCCTTTGCCTGTTGCCGACCAGTAGAGGTTGTTTTCAAACCGGGAGTTCTTAAGAGGACCTTTCATGATGTCGTCTCCGGAGACGAATATGTTGTTGCGGTAGACGATGCCTTTTATGTCGTGGCAGGCGAATACTGCGTGTTTCGTGTTTACTATTACATTATTATATACGAGCGCATCGGAGATTCCCTTGCCGCCTTCCCAGACTCCGATGCCGCTGCGCATGTTTTTCGATCCGTCGTTGAAGCTGATGTTGTATCGGACAATGTTGTTCTTCCAGGTCGGCGCGTCCGGATACTGGCAGAGGAGATATCCACAGCCGACATTGTTGTAGGAAAGGTTGTACTGGAGAATGGAGTTTGTGCATCCTCCGTCGAGATCAAATCCTCCTCCGTCAGTACCTGGACTCTTGTTGTCGTGCGATATGCAGTTCTGGATGATCAGCTTGTCGCAGTTCCAGCCCCATATTCCGACCGGACCATTGCCTTTCCGCGGCATGTCCCAGCCGTTGTTCGACGCCTCGCAGAATTCTATCAGGCAGCCGACTAGTCCACCGACTACTATTCCGTTTCCACTGTGGTTGTCCTTGTTCTTCGGATCTCCGGCATTGTTGTCGGCGGTGCAATATCCTATATAGACGTTCTTTGAAATATTCTTGTCCCAGCCGCAGACATTTATTCCCGCCGAACCGTTGTCATGCGCATAGACTTTAGTTATCCTGCTGTTCAAGTCTCCGGATGTATTGATCCCTGAAAGCCGGAATCCCGACACGTCGACGGAATCAATTTCAACATTCTCGGTGCACTTGAGATCTATGCCGCTGCCGTCGCTGCCGTTCTTCCTGCCACAACCTACGAGCTTGAGATTTTGTATCGAGATGAATTTGCATTTGTCGAGAGTTATCGCTGTACCGGCTCCGGCGTCTATTGTCGCAGGATTCTTGCCATAAGAGGAGATTTTAACTGGCCTGTCCTTCGTGCCGGCTATCTTTTCACCTAGGGAAATGCTTCCTTTGAAAACCTGTCCGCCGGCGAGGAGTATCTGATCACCCGGTTTTAAAACGGCCTTGTTGAGCCTTTCAATTGACTGCCAGGCCTTTTCTGGGGTGCTGCCGGGATTTCCGTCCTTGCCATTTTCCGCGTCTACATAATAGGTGTCGGCGGCATGTAGGCCGACCCCTGCGAAATTCGCAAGGAACGATATGGATGTGACGAGTGACATGATTTTCATCCTGCGCATGGAACTGTTATCTTGCCTGTCTGTTTAAGGATCTCCTGCAGTTCGAGCGCGTGCTGGTAGCGGGGGTTCCTGGATGTCCTTCTCTGCGACTTGTCCCGGAGCAGGGCGGTCTGGAGCTGTATTGCCATGACAGACGAGAATATCAGACGCTTGGGAAAACAATGAGGACGAAACAGTTCCAAAACGATATGCCTGATGTCCTTCTCGATCCTCGGATAATATTTCCATAACTGGGCATCGTCGGTCTTTTCCATAGCCGCATACACGAATGGGAAAGCCATGGTGGCGACGGAAAGAGAAAGGCTGTTCCTGTAGATCCCGTTGTCGACACGGGCATTCCTGAGTTCCAGCAGCCTAAGCATGTCCTCGCATTCCGGAGTATTCCAGTGCAGGTGCACCTGCGGAAGGAAATATGAGAGGAAGTTATATTCGTATAGGATTTTCAGGATCTTGTCGGAGCATGTCTTCTTGAGGATCTTCTCCAGTTCAAGGCTGAGCCGCGAATGCGAGACGTTTGCGATCAGCGGTATTTTTTCGAGCAGAGCTTTTTCGGTCTCAATGTTGATCCTGAAGCCGTACTGTGCGACAAGCTTCAGCGCGCGGAGGATCCTGACCGGATCTTCTATGAACCTTTCAGAGGGATCTCCGATCATCCTGACGACCCCGCCCTCGAGATCGGCCATACCATGCCCGGAGTGGTCCACGATCTGGTTCTTGACAGGATCATAGAATATGGCGTTTATCGTAAAGTCCCTGCGGAATGCATCCTCATATGCCGTGCCGTAGGAGTTGTCATGGAAGACAAGCTTCTTTCCGGGAGTGATCACCGGTTCCAGCTTGTCAGGTTTCCTGCGGAACGTGCTTATCTCTACGATTTCATGGCCGTGGTAGTAATGCGCAAGGCGGAACCTCTTTCCAATTATCATCACCTTCCTTCTTCCGAAGAGGTGCCTGATCTCTTCCGGAGTCGCTGCAGTCGAGAGATCGTAGTCCTTGGGTTCAAGGCCGAGAAGGAGGTCGCGGACGGCTCCACCGACCAGGTAGGTTTCGAATCCGGCCTTGTGAAGGGCTTCGATGATCCCCACCACATGTTCAGCTATCTTGTATCTTATTGGCATTAAGTATACGGTTCCTGGATTATTGTATCGACATAATCCATTTTAGGCTCCCGCTGAGGATAGTCGGCGTTGAAATGGAGGCCTCGGCTTTCCTTCCTGCTCATGGCCGAATCTATGATGATCTCGGCGACGGTCGCAATATTGCGGAGTTCGACAAGATCGGGCGTGATAAGGAAATCCCAGTAGTACTTCTCGATTTCGCTCCTGATGTTCTTGATCCTGTTCTTCGCCCGTTCCAGACGCTTGTTCGTCCTGAAGATGCCGACATAGTCCCACATGAACCTCCTGATCTCATCCCAGTTGTGGGCGATGACGACGAGTTCGTCCGAATTGGTCGCGTTTCCGCTCCTCCACGTGGGGATCTTGCCGCTGGGGCGTTCGTCGCTGAACTTCTTCATCTTTGATTTGATGTCCTTTGCTGCGAACTTCGCAATCACCAGCGCTTCGAGAAGACTGTTGCTCGCAAGGCGGTTCGCGCCGTGCAGGCCCGTCGATGCGACTTCTCCGACGGCATATAGTCCGGCAAGCCCGGTGAATCCGTTGATATCCGTCTTGACTCCCCCGCAGCAGTAATGGGCCGCAGGCACGACCGGTATCGGATCCTTGGCCATGTTTATTCCGACCTCGAGGCACTTTCCGAATATGTTCGGGAACCTCCGTTTCAGGAATTCCTCCTTCTTGTGCCTGATGTCGAGGAATGCGCAGGGCTGGCCGATCCGCTTCAGTTCGTTGTCTATCGCCCTGGCGACAATGTCGCGCGGAGCAAGGCTCGCCATTTTGTGGTATTGGTCCATGAATTCAACAAGGTTCCCTTTGGCGTCGAGGCGTTTGAGGATGGCGCCTTCGCCGCGTACCGCCTCGCTTATGAGGAAGGATTTCACTTTCGGATGATAAAGGATTGTCGGGTGGAACTGCAGGAATTCCATGTTTGCTATTGGAACATGGGCGCGGGAGCACATTGCAATTCCATCACCGGATGCGATGTCGGGATTGCTCGTGTAAAGATATACCTTGCCTGTTCCGCCCGTGGCGATGGTGATGCTCATGCTCGTGACGGTCTTGACGATGTTGTGCCTTATGTCAAGCACATAAGTGCCGAGTACGCAGTCCTCGCCCATCCAGCCGAGTCTGCCGGACGTGATGAGATCAATTGCTATATGATACTCGAATATCTTGATGTTCGGATTGGCCCTGCATGCCTTTATCAATATCTTCTCGACCTCCTCGCCGGTGATGTCACCGGAATGAAGGACGCGTCTCTGTGTGTGTCCGCCTTCGCGCCCGAGATCGAAGTCGCCTACGTCCTGCTGGTGCCCCATCTCGCCGCGGGTGGTGAAGTGGGCTCCGAGATCGATCAGCTCCTTTATGGCGGCAGGACCGTTCTCAACGATAGTCTTGACAATGTTCTCTTTGCACAGATGGTCGCCGGCGACCATGGTGTCGCGCAGGTGTTCATCGAATGAGTCCTGTTTGGTGTCCATTACGCAGGCGATACCGCCCTGCGCGTATTTTGTGTTCGCCTCGTCGACGCTTCTTTTTGTAATAACGGCTACCGAGCCCAGCTTTGAGAGCTGGAGCGCGGTGAAGAGCCCGGCGAGTCCGCTGCCGACCACTATATGATCGAAATTCAATACTTCCTTGGTGGACATGGTCAATATTCTTTATAGTTGAGCCAATTGCAAAAGTCAGCAATTGGCAGTGTTCAGGTGTCAGTGTTCAGGAAGGAGCAATACTTACAAGACACTTTTATTCCGCTTGTTATGCTCTGTTTTGCTGACACCTGACACCCGACACCTGTATATCAAAACGTTAGTTTTGAAATCATCTCAGTTACCTGAAAACCAATAAAATACGCCCGATGGACCGCTTTTTCCATTGAAATTATCAAAAGCTCAAATAGTTTTAATGCCCTATCATGAACAAGGACATACAAAACATCGACAAGACTGCCGCTGAACTGCGTGAAACCGAACTTGAAAACAAGGCGGGCAGGGTAGGCAACGAGTGGTGGGAGGTCAGCATGAAGAGGACCTGGCTCCGCCTTGTCCTGCTTGCTGGTTCCGCCCTCCTGTATGCCGCAGCATTCCCCCCGCTCAACTGGAGCAGCGTCGGCTGGTTCGGAATAATCCCTCTTTTCTGGCTGGTGAAGGGCAGGACTGTGAGGCAGGCGTGGTTTGACGGTTTTATCTGGGGATACGTCTGGTCGTGCACGGCTTTCTTCTTTCTGCGTGAGATCGAAGTCTTTGTTCCGTTTGCAATCGCTTTCATCTTTGCGCTTTTCCCTGCGTTCTGGGCCGCCTCGGTCCCGCTTCTCAGGAGATTCATATTCGTGCCGGTCGATGTCCAGCTCAAGGGATGCGACGCAGAACGGGACTATTATAACAATGAAAAACACGGTCACTGGAAGAAATGCCTGTTTGTCCTCGTACTCGCCGCCTGGTGGTGCGTCCTGGAATGGACGAGGAACTGGCTATTTTCAGGATTCCCCTGGGACCTCCTGGCAGGTACGCAATGGAAGAACATTGCTCTCCTGCAGATATGCGAGTTCACTGGCGTCTACGGGCTCAGTTTCGTGCTCATCTACTTCAATATCTCCCTTGCGCTTGCGATGGAGATATGGAAGAATATTTTCATGTACAGGAAATTCGAGCGCCCCATCCCCTTCTATGTTGCAATCGCATTGCTTGCAATCACCTTTGTCTCCGGATCGTATTCTGTCCTGAGGACAAGCGGGAACAAGGAAAAGGCCACTCTCGACGCCGTCGTGATCCAGGCAGATATTCCACAGTGCAGGATGGCCAACGACCAGCAGGCGAGGTTTGCCCTGGACGAGTATATGTCCCTCTCTGAAAATGCAGTACTCCTGAAGCCGGATCTTGTGATCTGGCCGGAGACTGCTGTTCCGGTCCCTTATAATCTCGCTGATGATCTGGCCATGGAGTACAGGAGCAGGCTTGGAGGACTTATCATCCGGAACAGGATACCGTTCCTCATAGGCACAATTGATTTCGGCAAATACATTCCACCGATGAGGCCCCAGGACATTCCGATCTACAACAGCGCCATCTTTATTGACAGGGATGCGAACATAGTTGACAGCTACAACAAGATCCATCTTGTGCCATGGGGCGAATACACGCCGTTGGGAGAATATTATCCGTGGATAAAGAAGAAATTCGGAATGGGGAGGAGCCTGACGCCAGGGCGGAGAGCTACGATCTTCAATATAAAGGAAAATGTCCGTGCCGGAATGAATATCTGCTTTGAGGATGTATTCCCGGAGCTTGCTCGGAACTGCGCGCTTGCCGGAGCCAACCTTCTGATAATAATAAGCAATGACGCCTGGTATCCGAAGAGCTCCGAGCCGGAACAGCATCTTGCACATGCCGTGTTCAGGGCCGTCGAGATCCGCCGTCCGATAATCCGTGCCGGCAACAACAGCGGCAGCTGCGTGATCAGCCCTACCGGAGCAATTACCCAGAGCATTTCCTTCTCGTCCGATGATAAAAAAGATGGGAACGTCCTCGATCCGCTCCAGAAGATCAAGGGATTTGCCAATTTCAGAGTGGAAGTCATCGCCGACGCCCCTCTTACCTTCTATACGAAATATGGGAACGTGTTCATCTATTTCTGCATCCTGGTCTGCATAGGCGCAGGCACCGGCCTGCTATGGGCCTGGCGTGAAAAGAAACAGAAACTCCTGGAGGCATTCGAGAAAAAACAATGAAAATAAGAGCTGACATAATTTTGACGGAACAGGGACTTGCAGAAAGCCACGAACAGGCGAAACGCCTGATCCTTGCCGGAAAAGTCAGGGTTGGAACGGACCGGGTGGTGCAGAAGGCATCCGAACTTTTTGACGCAGGAACAGTCCTGACCCTCGAAGAGAAATCCCCGTACGTAAGCCGCGGAGCATACAAGCTTCTTCCAGCGATCGAAAAACATCTTCCGGACATGAAAGGACTGATATGCCTCGACGTCGGCGCTTCAACCGGAGGTTTCACTGACCTGATGATCCAGCGCGGAGCCGACAGGGTCTATGCTGTGGATGTCGGAACAGCCCAGCTCAACCAGAAGCTCAAGGATGATCCGCGTGTGATTTCACGGGAGAATGTTAACGCAAGACATATTGTTGAGACTTTCCTTCCGGTGAAGGTCGATGTCATGACGATGGACATATCGTTTATTTCGGTAAAGAACGTCCTGCCTGCCGCAGACAAGCTTCTGAAGCCCGGCGGCTGGGCCTTCATACTGGTCAAACCGCAGTTTGAGGCGAGGCGCAAGGAGGTTGAGAAGGGCGGAGTCGTCAGGGATGAGAATATCAGGACCCGCTGTGTCGAGGAAATTGCGGATTTCGCAAGGAACGAGCTGTCTTATTCAGTTGTGGAAGTGATGCCGGCTCCTATTCTCGGCCCCAAGGGGAATCAGGAGTTCATGGTGGTGTTTGTGAAGAAATAGGATTATATCCTTGTTGACGATTTTCAATCAGGTTTGCCGCAGTTCATTTTTGTGAATTTGTGCCAGTCGATTGTTCCGTCCTTTAAGCAGTATTCAGCGATGAAATCACGGGTGAACCGGTTAATGGCTTTATTCCATTCGGCAATGAATTCCTGTCTGTGTTTTGCTGGCCGTTCGCGCATTGCATCAATGATTTTCAAATAAAATTCTGAGTCGCCAGTCAGTTCCTCCCAAAAAGATTGACCTGCCAATTCACGGAAAGAAACGGAGCCAGATGGTTTAGTTCTCTTATTGCCGTAACAATAGCCGACAATGGGATCAAACTGTTTTTGTAGTTTTGCCATACGGCTTCTCAAAGCAAGAAAATCTTGATTTTGTCTCCTTCGGCTCTGGGCGTTAAAGACAGATGGGCCGGACTTGACAGCTACTGCTTTATAAGTCTTTTTCGTTTCTATTACAATGTCAACACCTTCGGAAGGCGCTACAGTCCCGTTTGAAACAGCTTTGGCAAGTGGTTCAAAAAAGGCATCTCCGAAAATACCTTCGTCCGATGATGACATATACGCCTTCAAAAGACCTTCGACAATTTCTGTTGCCGAATGCGTGCCTATAGCTCGGAAGAGATATGGATTCTTGCGTTTCAGCGCATCTCTTAGTTTTAGACCGCTGAGCTTTGCAATTCGGCGAACGTAAAAAGCATCAAGCAACTTTGCTACAACTGCTTCGGTGTCCTGTGTTTTCATTCTATCTCCTCTAAGTTTTCGATATGGTTCATCACGGTTTTTCCAATCACATATCCAAGGCCTATGGGAACAGCATTGCCTATCTGGCGATATTTGTCGGATGTGGTTCCGGAAAAAATCCATTCATCTGGGAATTGTTGGATTCGGGCATATTCTTTTACGGAAAGCGGTCGCAACTCGGTAGGATGGCACAGACACGTACTTTTCTGTATCGGGCTTGTTGAAACAGTCGGTGAGGGTTTTTTTAAAGTCAACCTGCGATAGAATCCCACGCGGCCGCCGGTTGATTCGTATGCCCCGCCTAGAGCTTCCCTCTGCATTTCCAACGGTAGGTCGCGCCAGTTCTGGCCTTCTTTCAAAAGAGAAAGGAAACGGATTCGCGAGGGTGAAAATGGCGTAAACTCAGGCTTCTTGTCATGTAAATTATCTATGGCATCACCTAGCGTCCGCCAACGCTGTTGAAAAAGTGTTTCTTCCGGGCCATAGGATCCAACAGGCATTACAAGCTGGTATCCGTCTCTGCTTCCTAGAAAAACGACTCTTTCTCTTTTTTGAGGTGTTCCATAGTCTGCGGCATTTACAAGTTGAGCTGTAACGGTGTAACCCATCTTCTCAAATTGCTGGTTTAACAAAGACATCACGGTTCCTTTTCCGAAACAACTGGTACATTTATTTCTTTCGGCAAGAGGGATGTGTTCCAAGGCGGCGGAAAGAATTCCTCGAACGTTTTCCATTACAAAAAAGGATGGACGTATTTCATCGACTAATTTCAGGAAGTCAAACATCACCTGTCCTCGTGGATCGTTAAACGCTTGCCGTTTACCTGCAGTGCTAAATGACGGGCAAGGTGGGCCGCCGACCATGACGTTGACATCGGAATCTTTCAAGCCAAAAAATGAGAGCAGCTTGCCGCCATTGTTCCAGTCTTTAATATCGCCTTCAATCAACGGAATTTCAGGTCGGTTTATTCTAATGGTTTCGCAAGCCCTTTTATCTATCTCGAGACATCCAGCGCAAGAGAAGCCGGCCGCCTCCATGCCAAGATCAAGCCCCATCGCACCGCTAAACAAAGAAATCATTTGGGGCTTTTTATTTTTTTCAGAAGCTGAGCCGTAACGGCTATTGGACTCTTTTATAGAGATTGTTTCTTTTTGCGATAAATATTTTCTTCCAAGCAGGTAGAACTTATTTTTATGCATGGTGTTTTAACTCGAATAAATGTTTGATTAAGCCTTGGCGGTTCTCGTCCATGGTATTGCTTATAAATGTAATACGGACAATCGTGAATAACAGAGACTATTGAAAAATAGTTCTTTAGTTATAGCGTATCCCCCGTTTATAAGAATGTTGGATTATCAGATTTCTTCAAGTTTAAGGATATACTTATGAGCAAAGTTTCAATAGTCAGGTGCAAGGATTACGACAAGGTCAAGGTCAAGGAAGCTGTCGCGGAGAGCCTGAAGCTGATTGGCGGAATTGACAAGATCGTCAAAAGTGGCGACAAGGTGATGCTCAAGGTTAACATCACCGACATGCTGCCGATCGAAAAGGCTGTCACAACGCATCCTGCAATTGTCAGGGCCGTCCTGAAGATTCTGAAGGACAGCGGGGCCAGGGTGTGTATTGGCGAAAGCTGCGGTTCCGCAAGATGGGAAGCAACTGATGAGATTCGCAGGAAGGCGAAAGCGAAGCTCCGCGGTAAGGATTTCGAGACGGCGAAAGAATTTTTCAAAGCCATGCATTTGTCCGAAAACATAAAGGACATATTGAAGTTCAAGCTGCCCGGCGAGGACAAGCCGATGTTCGACAAGAATGAAATCGATTTCACGAAACATTTCCAGGAGGCCTTCTCAAGCGTCGGGATTAGGGAGGTCGCAGATGAGTTCGGCGTGCCGACGATCTCATTTGATGACGAGGAATGGGTCGAGCAGCCAAATCCGGACGGAGTGTTCCTGAAGAAGATATGGCTCAGCAAGACCACGCTCGAATCAAATGTCATTATCGACATGCCCAAGCTCAAGACACATGAACTTGTGCTCTTTACCGGTGCGGTCAAGAACCTGCTCGGACTTGCGCCCGGATACCACAAGAGCTTCTATCACAGGGCATCCCGGCTGACAGGCAGCATGGGCGACATGCTTGTCGACATATACGGTCTTGTCAAGCCTAAGCTCACGGTGATGGACGGGATAATCGGTATGGAAGGCGATGGACCAATTGAAGGTCCTCCAAGGAATATCGGAGTTGTCGTCTCAGGATTTGACTCCATTTCCGTCGACGCTGTATGCTCCTCCATCATCGGCCTTGATCCGATTGAGGTGCCGACGACCAGGATCGCCACCGGAAGAGGGCTGGGAAAAGGGAATCTGAAGGATATCAAAGTCGTTGGGACACAGATAAGCGAAGTAAGGATTGCAGACTTCAAAATCCCGGACAAGGCGAGGGTTGATAACTTTGAATAAGCAACGAGATGCTAAAGGCACTTAAAGTGAGGCAATTTCAAAATTGCCTCTATTCAGCTGATTGCTTTCGTTGGAGTACAAGCTTCAGCTTGCGTAACCTGTTGTCGAAGATCCCGGCCCCAACGGGTGTCGGGAAATACTAAGACAAACTAAAGTTTGGACTCCAACGGGCATGTTTCAGCGACAACAGTTTAATTGTATTTTTGAAATCAGCTCAAAGTGCTTTGGATTAAAAAAGGAGCGCGGGTTTTCCAACCCGCGAAGAGGCGGACCAGTCTTTGAATTGATTATTGATGAGCGAAGCGAATCTTTGGAGTGCGGCAGCCCTCTGCCGCTATGGATTCCGGATCCAGGGAATATTTAGAAATAAATGCAAAGCGGCACAGGGGTGCCGCAGTCCAAAGTCAGGCCGGAGCGCCTGACATAAATACGAAAAAACAAATCGAAGATTGGGAATATGCTCGTAGTTAATGCCGTGAGGCATGTGCTTGGATTTAAATTATGAAAACCAAAATATCTTCAGGAAAAGTTGAGATCGAATTTGCTGGAAATGACAAGCAGCTTTGGTCATATAAAAAACAGGGATGCAAAATCTCAGTTCCGGCTCCAGTATTCGAAATTGACGGACGCAAGACCGTTCTTTCCGTTGATTCCTTCTGCGAAAGATCAAAAAGCAAAGTTGTGTCCGGAGTTACGGAATATGTCCTGGAAGGCAAGACAAAGTCAAAAACTCATCTGAAACTCCAGCTTGTCCTGCGAATTTCGCAGAAATCTCCGTTCGTCAGATTCCGCTACATCCTCTCCGGCGATGCCAGGCTTACACGAAGTTCAGAACATGATTCGATCACATATCTCACCCTGGACATGAAGGCTGCAAAAGAAGTCCGTGAAGTTCGACTCAGCGATTTTGATGAGCTTGTCCATAGTTATATTCCTTCGGAAGAGAATGTCCCGGCGCAATCTTTCAAAGACAAGATGGCATTGATGGGGCCGATACTGTGCGGAAACGACTCGAAAAAATCATGGCTCTGCGCCTATGAACATGGCTCCCAACCGCCATTCCGGTTCCTAGAATATGTGCTTGGGCCTGACAGGAAAATTGATCTGCGGGCCGTCCGCGGAAACTACTGCGACGGCTATGACCTGAAAAAAGGATATGAGACAGTCTGGTTCGATATTGGCGTCGTTGATGGAAATATTGATGAACTCGCCAAGGCATGGCGTGAATTCGTCCTGCGCTGGATGAGCCCCAATTCAGCGAGCCGCACTCCTTATATATTCTATAACACTTGGAACTTCCAGGAGCGTCATCAGGCCTGGGAAAAGGGCAAGTATCTCGACCACATGAACGAGAAGAGGATGCTTGAGGAGATTGAAGTGGCTCACAAGATGGGCATCGATGTATTTGTCCTCGATACAGGATGGTACCAGAAGACCGGTGACTGGGAAGTCAACATGAAGACTTTTCCGCACGGGCTCGACCGTATCCGCGAAAAACTTTCCAAATATAAAATGAAGCTCGGGCTCTGGTTTTCCCCGACCCATGCCGCAGTCACAAGCAGGCTTGCCAAGAAACATCCTGACTGCCTGATGTCATGGAATGGCAAGAAGAGCACGCCAAATGCCGTATGGGAAACAGAGGAGAGCAGCTCCTATTGCCTTTGCAGTCCGTACTGGGAATCATTTGCCGACGAACTCATCCGTTGTGTGAAGGAACTCGGGGTGACTTATTTCAAGTGGGACGCGATCGGACAGTTCGGCTGCGATGATCCGGGACATCTCCACGGCACTTCGCGAAATTCGCAGGAGGAACGCGCCGACTGCTATGCGTTCGAGCAGGTCAGGTATATGTCGAAAATCATTGACCGTGTCTGCGCGGCGTGCCCCGAGGCAATAGTCGATTTTGATATCACCGAAGGACACCGTTCCGTCGGTCTGGCATTTCTTGCATCCGGAAAATATTTTCTCATCAACAATGGTCCATACTACAGATCATTCGATGATCCGCAGTATGCGCCGGGCGGTGGAATGGGAAGCAACGTCTTTGTATTTCCGGGACCTGCGCGCGCACGCCTCTGCCGTCATCCTCTCGGATATGACAGATGGGTACCGTCGGTGCTTTTCCTGACACATTTCCTTCCTGACGATCCGGAGTCATCACAGCTGATAAACATCGCCTCGATGATTCTCGGTCAGAACGGGATATGGGGCGATCTTCCGAAGATTTCCCCGGATGGAGTGAAACTCTACGGGCGTCTACTTGGATATTACAAGCAGGTCCGTGATGAAGTAACTGAGGCGTTCCCTGTGCGTTCCGGTTTCGTTGGCTGCAATCCGGAGATCCACGAGAAGATCGGGAAGAATGGCAAAGGCGTTGTTTGCGCATTCACCGACAACAAGGGTGCGTATCGCTACATCACTTCCAGGCGCGTCAATAAGAAGATAAAGACCAGCGATGACGTCGTAAAGATCAAAATCCTGAAGGATGGTCGTGCGGAAATAATCTTCAACTTCGAGCGTGGCGGTGCGAAGATCGCATTTTTCGGGACGGAGTAGGTGGAGATAAGCCTTCAAGAAGATGGTGGAGAGGGATTATCTGAAGATGCCTGATTAGATTTTATTCTTGCTATGATTATTTTAATTACTGCAAGCAGTACTATGCTCAAAATAATTTGCCAAAGCAACATAAAAATAAAATTTATGGGTGTTGATAAAGATAATAATACTGGCCATGCCAATGAATAAGCCCCCAATTTATTAACCAAAATTTCAATCTCAGAATAGTGGTCAGCGCTGCTTGTAGTTGTGCATATTCCGGCAAGTAAAAACATAATTAATGTTAGGCCTAAGATTATAACTATTTCTTTTGATTTAACAATAATTATTTTCATGGCTATTATTTGATCTGGTTCCCGCTTTTATGAAAGTTACAACGGTACAAATAGGAAATCAAGAGGATTTTGCTCTTATGTCAGGCGCTTTGGACTGACCGTGGGAGTGCGTGTGACGAAGTCACCGCTTTGTGTCGCAAAATTCATTTTGCGAATCTTTATTACGAGAAATAAATTTCTCTGAACAAGGCGGTAACAAGTTCCCGCACTCCATGTGATTCGTTCTCCGCTGGAGAACTCATCAGAAGACATTCGAAAGATATTGCATGAAGACACGCTATAGCTGTGAACTCCAACGAGAGAGTTCCCCGGAAAACATAGGCCAATCAAATCCAAGAACATGTCTTGCGACATTAACTACAAACATATTCAATAATTGCATTCGTTCGTAGTTAAGCTCGCAAGAGCTGTTCTTGGAATTTACTTTGATTTCTTTCTGTATATCTCCAGCGCTCCGGGGAAGGGGCTGAGGGCGCGTTCGCAGATTCCGAGGGAGTAGGCGATTGCCACACCATAGTTCGTGATGGGGACACCAGCTTCACGGCATTTCAGGATTCTTGAGAGAAGAAGGCGTCTGTTGAAGGTGCAGCTCCCGCAATGGATTATCAGTTTGTATTTTTTTATGTCGTCAGGGAAATCACAACCCTGTGTGTGTTCGAAATTAAGTTTGCCGCCGACGTATTGCGTCAGCCACCTGGGTATTTTTATTCTTCCGATGTCTTCACCGATCGGGTGATGCGTACATGCCTCCGCCATCAGGATTTTGTCGCCGGGCTTAAGTTTTTCAATGGCTAGGGCGCCTTCGACGAAAGTGTCGAGATCCCCTTTGAACCTGGCGAAGAGGATTGAGAAGGAGGTTAAAGGAATATTGTCAGGAGTGTCTGCCGCAACCTTGAGGAAGGCCTGCGAATCCGTAACGACAATGTTCGGCGGACGTTTTAGGCGTTCGAGTGCGTCGCGCAGTTCGCGTTCCTTTACTACCATGCAGTATGAATCATTGTCGAGGATGTCTCGGATCGTCTGTACCTGCGGGAGGATCAGCCTTCCCTTGGGAGCTTCAAGGTCTATTGGAACCACGAGCATTGCCAGGCTTCCCGGAGGAAGGAGATCGCCGACGACTGATTTTTCGGAGATGAACTCTTCGGGGACGTTCTTTATTAGCATGTCCCGGAGCTCGTCGATTCCACTGCCTTCGGTCGCCACAGTTTCAATATAAGATAGTTTTAAGGCATTCAGTCGGCTGATGAGTTTTTGCGTAGGCTTGGAAGTGTCAGACTTGTTGAGGACTGCGATTACCGGAATTCCCTTTTTCCTGAATGCCTTAAAAATATTTTCTTCGAATTTTCCCCATTCACCCGCCTCTACCACGATCATTGCGAGTTCAGTGCGCTCGAAGATCTTTTTCGTCTTGTTCACCCGCATTTTACCGAGAGCACCGCTGTCATCAATGCCGGCCGTGTCGATGAAAAGCACAGGCCCGATCGGAAGGAGTTCCATGGGCTTTTCCACAGGATCGGTGGTGGTTCCGGCGACATCGGAGACAATCGACACCTGCTGTTTTGTAAGGGCGTTGAGAAGCGAGGATTTCCCGACGTTCCTGCGTCCGAAGATCCCGATGTGGAGCCGTAAGCCTTTTGGTGTGGATTGCATATATGTTAGTTTCCGATTATATGATGCGAAGCATCCTTGGAGTGCGGTAGCTTGCTACCGCCTTTTGAAGACAAGCTTGCTTGTCATTATAATTACGCGGAGCGAGCTCCGCTAAACAAGGCTGAAGCAAGCTTCAGCACTCCATATTGGTTTATTTTATCTCCCTTGCCAGTACGATCCTGAAGCCGATGTCGGCCGCCTTGAAATCCACCTTGTCGGCGTATCTTGTCGAGGAACGCAGGAACTTCGTATCAAAGCACCAGCTTCCGCCTCTGAGTATCTTGTGATCGCCCATTGTCGAGACGGGATCGACGGCGGCGTCCTTGTACGTGTCGGTCTTGACGCCTTTTTCTCCGTATTCGCAGGAGTCGAGACACCATTCCCAGACGTTGCCGTGCATGTCATATATGCCCCATGGATTTGGAGATTTAGTTGCAACTGGCTGGGTGCTGTTCTTGCTGTTGCCTCCGTTCCATGAGATGTCATCTGTCTTGCCGGCGAAGTCTCCAGTGGTTCCTGCCCGGCAAGCATATTCCCATTCGGCTTCGGTAGGCAGGCGGTAGATGTATCCCTGGGGCAGTCGCCCTTCCTTCTTCTCCAGTTCATTCAATTTTGTACAGAAAGCAATGGCGTCGTTCCAGGAGATCTGCTCGGCAGGGGCGTTGCTTCCCTCGTAAAGGCTTGGATTTTTTCCGGAAATCTTCTCGTATTGGGACTGGGTAATCTCGGTTTTTCCAATCCAGAATTCCGTGGTTATCTTCACCTTGTGTACCGGCTTCTCGTCATCGGTCCACTGGTCGGAGCCCATGGTGAATTCGCCTGGCTCGACGTTTATCAGCGCAAGGCCGATGGAATTGACTGCTTTGAAACTGTCGCCTGCCGGCTCGGACGACATGCATCCGGCGGCAAGGAACAATGAGGCTAGGACTGGAATAATAATTAAGTTCTTCATTAGACCTCCGTCAGTTTTTGATTAACTCGTAATATAATCTACTACAATATTTCCACAATGGAAAATGCTATTATATATGAAGACATAATAAACTTGACAGGATAACTGGATTTACATGATAAAATGAATTCAATAAATCCGGAAAATCCTGTAATCCTGTCTAAATAATTCTGGCGTTCTATATAGTTTAAGAACCGAGTTTCATCACGGCTTCAGCGGAAGTGAGTTCATTGAACTCCTTGGCGGAAAGTATTTTTTTGTCTACAACTATTTCGCGGATGGATTTTTTTGATTTGCGGAATTCGCAGGTTATCTCCTGGGCCTTCTCATATCCGATCCTGCCGACGAGCGCGGTCAGGGTCGCGGTGGAATTCTCCACAAGCCTGCGGCAGACACCCTCATTCACCTTGAGTCCTTCAATGCAATGAACGCAGAGGATGGAGGATGAATTTATGAGGAGATCGAGGCTTTCCAGATAGGAGTCGGCGAGCAACGGCATGAAGGCGTTCAATTCAAGATGCCCCATCGCACAGGCATGGGCGATGGTTGTGTCGTTTGACATGGCCTTCAGTGCGGCCTGTATGACAGCCTCCGGGATCACGGGATTAATTTTTCCGGGCATTACGGTCGAACCGGGCTGGCATGCCGGCAGTATGAGTTCTCCTATTCCTGCGTCAGGACCTGACGACATGAATCTGAGATCGTTCGAGACTTTTACGAGATTGACGGCGCACGCCTTGAGGATTCCGCTGGCTTCGACAAAAGCGTCGTTGTTCTGAGTGGCATCGACAAGATTCTCGGCGCGAGCAAGTCCGAAGCCAGTGAGGTTTTTAAGATTTTCGAAAACCTTGAAAATATACTGGCGCGGGGCGCTGATCCCTGTGCCGATGGCAGTGCCTCCGAGATTGACGACGCGGAGACGCTCCTCGCATTTGAAGACACGCCAGCGGTCGCGGCCGAACGCTTCGGCGTATGCCGACATTGTGCGGCCCATGGTCGTGAGCACGGCATCCTGATACTCCGTCCTGCCGACTTTTACGACATGTGCGAACTCCTTTTCCTTATTCTGGAATGATTCGAGGAGTGCGACAAGTTTCTTCTCAAGGATTCTCTGCTGGCTTATCGCGGCGACCTTCAAGGCCGTCGGGTAGGTATCGTTTGTCGACTGGTGCAAGTTTATATCGCCAAGTGGATGGATGAGCTTGTAGTCGCCTGGCTTCTTGCCGAGTATGATGAGTGCGCGGTTTGCGAGAACCTCATTTACGTTCATGTTTGTGGAAGTACCGGCTCCGCCCTGGAGCGCATCGACAATGATGTGTCCGGCGAGTTTTCCGGAAGCCATCTCTTCGCACGCTTGACGGATCGCTTCAAACTTCTTGTTCTCGAGCTTCCCGAGTTCGTGGTTTGTCATTGCGCAGGCAAGCTTCACCAGACCGTAGGCATGGATGAGCGCGGGATTGACATGGCGTCCTGACAACGGGAAGTTCTTGACGGCACGGAGAGTCTGGATGCCGTATAGAACATCCGACGGCACCTTCATTTCTCCAAGCAAATCTTTTTCTGTCCTGAGTTTTGACATAATAAATGGCCTAAGAATATTCAAGAATTAATGCTATATTATACATTAAAATAACGAATTTAAAATTTTGGAGCTGGATATGGCTGGATTTGCCCTTAAAAAGGAAGAGCATTATACCTGGGCTGACTATCAGAAGTGGCCTGACGGGGAAAGGTGGGAAATTATAGATGGTGAAGCCTACATGATGTCGCCGGCTCCTTCCACTCGGCACCAAGCCGTTTTAGGGGCTCTTGCAAGGGAATTCTTGAATTATTTTCACAACAAGAAATGCAAGACTCTCCTTTCACCGGTCGACGTGAAGCTATCTGATGAGGACATAGTCCAGCCCGACATAGTGGTTGTCTGCGACAAGCACCAGATCAAGGAAACTCATATTGAAGGGGCGCCAAGCCTTGTTGTTGAAATAGTTTCCCCCTCATCCGCAATAAGTGACAGGACGCGTAAGATGCGTCTGTATGCAGAAGCGGGAATAAAGGAATATTGGATTGTAACTCTTTTCCCTTCCATGGTGGAGATTTTTCTCCTTGACGGGAAAAACTACCGGATGCATAAGGCTTATGACCGCAGTCAAACTCTCGAAAGCGCAACATTCAAGAAACTCAAGATAAGCCTCGGTGAAGTATTCGATTTTCCTCTTTTGCCTGAAGAAAAAAAGATTTATGAAGTGAAGGAGTCTCCGGCGAAGTATGGGGCTTCCAGAAAATAGTTCGTCCTAAGAGGCTGAAAGAAATGGTTGAATTTTCCAAGAAGATATTTTCTACACCAGAACTGTATCCAGCGCCTGGATTCCAGCCGGCAATTAACTCCATGGATATAATTATGTCATCATTTTTCTTTGTTGCAAAGAAAAAAGAATCATGTGTGAAACCGCAGGAAAGGCTTTAATGACGACACCAACACAAGATCAGATCTTCCATCGGACGGAGCTCCTTCTCGGGAAGGATGCGATGCAGCGCATCCGCGGCGCAAAGATAATTATTTTCGGGGTAGGGGGCGTCGGTAGCTGGGCCGCGGAGGCGCTTGTCCGCACCGGCTTCATGCATCTTACTATTGTTGATTCCGACGTCGTCTGCGCGACGAATGTGAACCGCCAGCTCCAGGCAACATTCCATAATGTAGGAAAACCCAAGGTGGATGAACTGAAGACACGCCTTCTTGCGATAAATCCTGAAGCCGACATAAAGGCGTTCAAGGAATTCTATGATGAAGGCACATCAGGAGAGTTCGATGTTAGCAAGTATGACTATGTGCTTGATGCGATTGATTCGCTGAAGAGCAAGATTCTCCTTATCAAAAAATCCCTGGAGGCAGGCGTCAAGCTTTATTCTTCGATGGGTGCCGGAGTTAAACTTGATCCTACGCAGATACGGACGGTTCCCATAAGCAAGACGAAGAATTGTCCGCTGGCCAGGGTGGTCCGTCAACGTCTCCGCAAGGAGAATATCCAGGGCGAGTTCATGTGCGTCTACAGCGAGGAGCTGCCCGTGGAGAACAAGGGCCGGACCTTCTGCGGGAGCAAGGTCTGTGCATGCCCCGACAAGGACGAAGAGAACCTTTGCATGGCGAAGGCAAAGATCAACGGCACTCTAGTCCATATAACCGCACCTTTCGGATTTACACTGGCGGGATTGGTTATCCAGGATATTGCGAGGGGGAATTCTACGTCTGTGTAATCTGTTCGGAGCTGAATGTATTTATGTCGCCACCATGCGGGGGCTTCTTTAATTTTTATATTCATATTTCCCCACGCTGGCGCATGGGGCTATAATATTCCACCCTCTGCGAGGGCTAAGAACTTGAAGTCCGCGCAGTATTTTATTAATTATTAGCCTCCGCAGGATGGCGAAATTATGTAGCCCCATGCGTAAGCGTGGGGATTTTATGAATTTGAAATATAAAATAAGTCCCCGAAGGGCGGCGGCATATTCTTCACTTCCCTATGCAGAACCTGCTGAATATTTCGTCGAGGATGTCCGGGGAGGCGTCTTCGCCGGTTATCTTCCCGAGGGCTGCAATTGTCGCGCGGAGATTTACGGATGCAAGCTCCCAGTCCTGGGACTTTATTTTTTGGGAGGCGCCTGGGATGGCATCGAGCGCTTCCTCAAGAAGGGATGAGTGACGGGTGCTGACGGCTGTTTCAGGTTCGTCAGTATGCGGATAGCCCCAGACGGATTTTTCTAGGATGTCCATGAGCTTTTCAACACCTGTGTTTTTTTCTATTGAGATTTTTGCGGTCTCTATTCCGGCATCAGGAAGACTCCTGGAATTCTTCAGAAGATCGATCTTGTTCCATACGGCAATGACGTTTCCCTTGCCAGCAGCATGCTTCTTCATGGTTTTGATTTCCTCGGCATGATTGGATGACGCATCGAGGAGCCAGAGGATGATCTGCGCCTGCCTGATCGATGCGAGGCTTCTTTCAATGCCCTTGTTCTCGATGATGTTGTCGGCATCTCGGATGCCTGCAGTGTCGATGAGCTTGACCGGTATGTTGCGTATGACGGCATGTTCTTCGACGGTGTCGCGCGTGGTTCCGGGCAGGGCGGTGACTATTGCCCGGTCATAGCCGAGCAGGAGATTAAGAAGGCTTGATTTGCCGACATTGGGTTTTCCGGCGATTACGATCCTGACGCCTTCCCTGAGGACTGCGCCTTCAGTCCTGTATTTCAGGAGATTTTTGATCTTTGATGACGCTTTTTCCAGCGTAGCGATGAGGGATGCAGGCTTCTGCCAGTCCAATTCCTCCTCGACAAAATCCATGCGGGATTCGCATTCGGAAAGGACGGTGACAAGGGAGCTGCGGATTTCGCGGACTGTCTTTCCGAGAATTCCTCCGGTCTGTCGTTCGGCAAGGTTTAGAGCCATGCCGCTCTGGGCGGATATGATGTCGCAGACGCCTTCGGCCTGCGTGAGATCGATTTTGCCGTTCATGAAGGCGCGGAATGTGAATTCGCCGGGGTCTGCCTGGCGTGCGCCCGCCGCCAGTGTGAGTTCCAGTACCTTTCTTGAGACAAGCGTGCCGCCGTGGCATTGTATCTCGACGATGTCCTCGCCGGTGTAGGAATTAGGTGATTGGAAGAATACGGCGACCGCCTGTTCGGAGAATGACGAGTCCGGGGAAATGCATTTCCCCAGGAGGAGCTTTCTTTTCCCTTTTGAGGAGAGCTTAGTCCCGCCATGCCAGATGGAATTGCCGATTTTCAGGGCATCGGCTCCTGAAATCCGGATTATGGCGACAGCTCCGCCGGTTCCCGTTGAGATAGCGGCTATAGTATCGTCGATGTTTTTCATAAGATTACTAAAGCCTAAAATGTTGTATAAGTCTTGAAATTTAGGTGAAATAAGTATAAACTTCTTTTCAGCTGTTTTATTATATATTGATTTCCAGTGTTTTAGTAGAAAACATTCAATAAATTACATATTTTCCGGAGGTTGATGTTTTATGGATAAGAAAACGTTCAAGGACATACCGCAGGACCTGAGAAGCAAATACCAGACCGCTCTTGGAGCCAAGGACATTGAATATGGGATTATGATACTCAAGAGTATCATACAGAAGGAGCCTGCTTTCTGGGAGGCCAGGGAACAGCTCAGGAAGCTTGAAAAGCAGAAGACGTCCAGCCTTGGTTTCTTTGCCGGGCTGATGGCCGGATTCAAGACCTCGGGGCTTGTCACCAGAGGCAAGACGCAGCTTGCCATGAAGAAGCCCCTTGAGGCCATGAGGCATGCGGAAGAAGCCCTCTCAATAAGTCTCAAGTCATTGCAGGCGCTGAATCTTCTGGCTCAGGCAGGAAGAGATCTCAATGCCCCTTTCATAACAATTGAAGCCTTGGAAATAGCCAGGGGATACTTCCCCAAGAATATAACCGTCCTCGACTGGCTCGCAGAAGAGTATGCCGCCAACAAACAAGGCCTTAACTCGCTGAGGGTAAGGCAGGAGATTGTTGCGTTGAAGCCCAATGACCTTGATGCCCAGCAGAAAGTCCGTGCTGCGGCCGCCCTTGCGACAATGGATGAGAACAAATGGGAGGAGAAGTCAACTGGCGATGAAGGATACCGCAAGCTTCTCAAGAGCAAGGATGAAGCTGTCAAGCTTGAACAGGAAGACCGCATAGTGAGGTCTGTCGACGATGTCAAGGATCGTATTGATGATCTTGAAAAGAAGATGGCCGCAGGCAAGGGGACCCTTGATACGAAACGAACACTCGGCGATCTCTACCAGAAGGCGGAGATGCATGACAAGGCGATCCAATATTTCAACCTGGCCATTCAGGAAATGGGCGTCATGGATCCGTTCATCGACAGGGCCATCGAGAAGTCGAATGTCGCAAAATATGAGAAGAGCATCGAGGAATGGAAGCAGTATGGGAATGATCCGGCAAAGAATGTTGAAGCCGAGAACAATATCAAGACGATCACCGGCCAGATGCTCAACTACAAGCTTGAAAGGGCCCTTGAACGCGTAAACAGCTATCCCAATGATCTCCAGCTCAGATATGAGCTTGCCGTGATCTATTTTGATCTTGGCGACAACGAGAACGCCCTGCACCAGTTCCAGCTCGCACAGAAGAATCCGCAGAGAAGGCTTTCATCGATCGTCTATCTTGGACAGTGCTTCCAGAGCATGAAGCAGTACGACATCGCGGTCGAGGAGTTCAACAAGGCTATCGGCGAAATGATCCCGATGGACAGGCAGAAGATGGATGCCCTCTACTTCCTCGCGCTGACCTATGAGGAAATGGGGCTGCCTGACAAGGCCCAGGAAAATTACAAGATGATCTACAGGGCGAATATCAAGTTCAGGGATGTCGCCGACCGCATGAACAGGTTGTCCGGCAAGGCCTGAGCTCATTTATCCGTCCGGCATTTAAATTTCACATGGCTTCTGATAGGTTTTCCATGGATATAAATCCGCTTTTCCAGTCCGCCCAGCGTCTTTTTTCGGGAGTCCGGAAACCTTGCGAGACTGGTCCTTCCTACGATACGACCCTTCCAATGTCGGATGACTCGCATGAATTCGATTCGCCGGATACTCTTCCGCCTGAAGTCCTGAAGAGATATATGATCAGAAGGACACTCGGGAAGGGTGCGTTCGGAATCGTATATCTCGCGGAGGACAGGAAGATCGGACGGCTTGTCGCCGTAAAACAGCTTGTCAGGCACGCCGAACGGAATTCGGAGATATATGAGAGGTTCATGCAGGAGGCGAGGATAGGCGCACAGCTGGATCATCCCAACATCGTGAATGTCCTTGCGCTTGAGGAGGACGATAGATCCGCTTGCATCATAATGGAATATCTCGGCGGGGGAAGTCTGGCGACATATGCGAAGAAGGAAAAGAAGATCGAACCTCAGACGGCAGTAGGGATAATAACCGGGGTGCTGACAGGGCTTGATGCCGCCCATCATATCATGGTCATCCACCGGGACATCAAGCCGCAGAACATTCTTTTCGGTCCGCAGGGCGAACCCAAGCTCTCGGATTTTGGCGTGGCGCACCTGCCCGTCGTCGCCGGCGGGATTCTCGAGGGGCCGGAGCAGATGTCACGTATAATTGGCACGCCTTTGTACATGGCTCCGGAGCAGATCTCGCAGAAATCCTATGACCACAGGGTTGATCTCTATGCCACAGGGGCCGTACTGTATGAGATGCTTACCGGCAAGAAGGTATTCAGGCCACGGGGCGACATAAGCATTGAGACGATGAGAAACCTCATACTTACCATTGAACCTGATCCGATAGATGGGGTGCCTGGAATTCCTCCGGGGCTTGCGGCAATTGCAATGAAGCTGCTTGCCAAGAAGCCGGATGACAGGTTTCCTGATGCGAGGAGCACCATCATTGCCCTGGAGAAAATAGATTTTTCGGAAACCGTAAGGAGCTATGATGCCGGAGCTGAAACAAGAGTGGGCAGTTTCGGCCCCCTGATAAGTTCACCGGCGGCGATGCTTGAGGATGTCATCAGGCTCTTTCTCATCGACGGCAGCATTTCCACGGCGGAACGGAGGGAGCTCGATCGTCGTTCCGAAAGGCTGGGTGTAAGCAAGCTCCATTCGCGGGCCATTGAAAACAAGATAAGGCTGGAGCTCTCCTATCCGACCCTTGAAGCAGTCGATGAATATTCGGAGACCGTAAGGATACTTCTGGTTTCTTCACCGCAGGGCAGGATAAGTCCCGAACAGCGCGGACAGCTCGAAGAGAAGCGCAGGAAACTGAAGATATCTGTCGAGGAGGCATCGGAACTTGAAAAACAGATGGCTGAGAAGATCAGATATGATGCGATCCGGAATTCAAAGAAATAAATTGCATGCTTGCTTCTGATGACCCCGGGAAAGATGATCCCAGGATAGCTGCTCTTATAAAGGATTTGGAAAGCAAGACCCCTGAAAAGCAGGTGGCCGCAGCAGACAGGCTTGGCCGTAGATGTAGTTGGCGCCATTCCAATGCCGTTAACTTAAAATATAACACGTTAATGTCTTGCATGTTATATTCTGATGACGAATCCTGAAGGGATTGAAGTAATATAGCCTGTGGCTTCAGCCACAGGTTTCGTTTTGGAATTCAATCCCTAGGGTTGAAACCATAGGCTTTATTACCTAACGCATTCCATGCGTAAAGAGGAGAAATAATCTAACTTGGCGCAAAAAGCGAATTTGTTTCTTGCGCTCGGAGATCGCAAACTACTTTAAAAACATCTGCAAACATAACCCCCTTGAACTCCAACGCTTTCATATTACATTACCTTAAAGCGGGGTGGTTCACAGGCTAAGCAGACACCGTTACAGGCCATCATTCATGACTTGATGTTTAGCCGCCGACTTGATGCTAATAAACTGTTCGACAGAGATAATATGAAAAAGATGCTTAAGATAGCTATTTATATATTTCTTGGGTTAGCTTTAATCATTGCCATTTTAGTTATTTATTATTTTTCACAGTTCGGTTATCAGGTGAAGTGCGAATATGTCACTTGGGAAGTGATACGGAAAACCAATAAATACATTGAAGATAATCAGGGCAGATGGCCTAAGTCATGGAGTGATATTGGACTCAATGACAAATATTCGAAATATAGTACAATTGATTTTTCACTAGATCCTTTCACTGCCACGGAGGATGAAATATTATCTGCAATAAAAACGAAATCAAAACAGGATCCTTTTTATCACGATCCAAAGAAATTATCAATTCAACTTTACAAGACCATAGCAAGTATTAAAGATAAAAATTCGAACGAGGCAGATAGACCGAACCGGCGAACCACCGGTCCGGTCGGTCATCAATGACATTAAGAATAGAAGAAATTATTGACTGTTCCGGATTCAAATGATGTATTGATGAGCAAAGCGAATCACTTGGAGTGCGGGATTTTATTACCGCTTTGTTCAGAGAAATTCATTTCTCGTTTAAGTTTCGCAAAATGAATTTTGCGACACAAGGCGGTGATGAATCACCGCAGTCCAAGGTCAGGCCGGAGCGCCTGACATGAAGACAAGAAAAAGACAAGAGACAATTTCTTAACCATGCCCCTGCAGCCAATCAGCTACGGCGGATGGATGAGGGCAGTCGATCTGAATAAAAATCCCCCGGAGAAGAATTGCAACTTCTCCGGGGGAGAATGGCAGATGCAATTGTCTATTTCTTCAGGAACAGTTCAACCACTGGCACAATTACATTTGGTTTCATCTGCGGCAGCGTTATGCTCAGGCTGTTTTCCCCGCCGAGTTTGTGGGCCGACTGCCATTCTTCAAGTCCTTTCATGGCGACTTCCGAGCCGTCGTGGAGGAACTGTGCGTATTCGACCTGGCTAGTGAAGGCTTTGCCTTCCATTGTGATGTGCTTATAAGGCCAGACAAGGATGTGCAGGTAAAGTCTCCTTGTTTCCGGATTGTAGGTGAGACTGCATCCCTTCGGGCATTTGAATTCTGCTGGGGCCTGCTGGCATCCGTATATCGAGCGGTCATGTCTCTTCATCCATTCTGCGAATTTCGCAAGGCGCTCCTGCGCCCTGTAGTCGAACTCTCCACGGGCAGTCGGCCCGACATTCAGCAGGAGATTTCCGCTCTTGCTTACGCAGTCGATGAGGGTCGTTATCAGTTCTTCGGGTTCGCGCCAGCTCATCTCGTCGCGGTGATATCCCCATGAACCTGAGAAGGTCTGGCATGCCTCCCAGACCACCGGATTCCCTTCCTTGTCCTTCAATCCTTCAGCAGGCTGGAACTGTTCAGGAGTCTCAAAATCTCCGGAGCCGGGCAGATCAAGCCTGTTGTCGATCATGATGTCAGGCTGGAGTTTTCTCACGAGCTTCAGGAGCTTTTCAGATTCCCAGTCCTTGTGCCCCTTGCCGTCTTCGCCGGGATATGAGAAGTCGAACCACAGGATATCGATCTTTCCGAACTTGGTAAGGAGCTCTGTCACCTGGTTGCGCATGTATTCCGCATATTTGCGGACGTCGCGTTTCTTCTCCTTTTCCCTGAAAGCCTTGTCGTCCCTCTGGGGATGGATCTTGTCGATAGGGAAATCCGGATGATGCCAGTCGAGGAGTGAATAGTAGAAGCCGACCTTGAGCCCTTCGGCCCTGAAGGCGTCGACCATGGCTTTCAGGAGATCCTTCCTGCATGGGGTCTTTGTCGCCTTGTAGTCCGTGTATTTGGAATCCCAGAGGCAGAAGCCCTCATGATGCTTTGTAGTGATCACAAAATATTTCATTCCAGCGGCCTTGGCCATCTTCGCCCATTCCTTCGGATCATAGAGATCCGGATTGAAGCGCTCGAAATATTTCTCATACTGTTCGTTCGTTATGCGTTCCCTGTTCCTCACCCATTCGTGCCTGGCCGGCATCGAGTAGAGTCCCCAGTGGATGAACATCCCGAAGCGGTCATTGGTGAACCATGTGGTCCTGCTTTTAGAAGCTGCTGCGGTTTTTGCTGCCATGACTTATCTCTCCTTCCATGTAGAATAATTTTTGGAACTGCACCTACATTATTGCCCATGGCATCTTCCTTCAATGAACGAAAACACCTAATATATGTATAAAACAAACATTTTAATTTGAACGGCATATGCTAAATTAATGTTCATCATGAATGAATATTTCAATCCGGACATGAAAATTCTGAAGGTTGAGCGCCAGAGGCTTGGCAGATACTGGAACATACCGGATCTCTCGGCCCCTTACTGGAGGCTGTACTGGAACGAGGACAAAGGCGCATCCGTATGGCTCAACAAAAAAGAATACCCGCTGCTTGCAGATGAAATGACATTGATCCCCCCGAACACCCATTTTTCCTCGGTGAACAGGGAGTCGCCGATGCATTTCTACGTGCACTTTACTGCCGGACCTCCGTTTGACGGCATCTCCGCGCAGATCATAAGGATATGCCCGGGAACCGAAATCCTCGGAAAAGTCCGGCAGGTCAGCGGGGTGCTCGATGATGGGAAGGCAGATCCTGTGAAACTATCCATGGAAGTGATGATGCTTATCCTCTACTGCCTGGGATATGTTCCCGACAAATGCATCAGGCAGAGGAAGATCGATCCAAGGATAAGCACCGCCATGAGGATGATTGAAGAAGAGCTGGCGGCACCTCCGTCGAACAGCGCCATTGCAGGAAAGCTCTGCATGAGCACGAACGCCTTCCTCAGGCTTTTCAGGCAGAATGCAGGTGTCAGCCCGCAGCTTTATTCGAGGAACAAGAGGATTGACAAGGCATGTATCCTGCTTCATTATTCCGATCTTGACATAAAACAGATCGCGGCGGAGACGGGATTCTGCGACCGTTTCCATTTCAGCAGGGTCTTCCGGAAGCTAAGGGGATCTGGTCCAGCAGAGTTCAGGAAGATGACGTCATGAAAAGCGGAGTTTGTCGTTTTCTCTAGATAGAGCCTGCTCGAAAAGGGGGTAACGCGGACATTCCTGTCTGCGATTGAAAATGGAATTTGAATTCACAGACAAGAATGTCTGTGCTACTTTTAAATCAAATTACATTTTGAGATTACCTTTTCGAGCAACATTTATAATTCGCTTACGGGAAGCTGGGAGACATGAAACAACGACTGCGTAAAGTCCTGCGATTTTCGCTTGTATTGGGATTGACGTTAATACTGGCCGGTACAGTTTTTATTCGTTGGGGAAATGATATCGCCAGAGTGCTCGAAAACAACAAGCCCAGTCGAAGCATCGGGAGCACTAAAGATGGAAAACTTGTCAACGGAAAGCGGCTCCCTACGTCTGGAATAAACTTCACGGCATATGGTTACTTTCTCATTGCCCTAGGACGCAACTCTCTGAATGATAAAGTCAGAGTGGTAGTGCTTGATGCATATGACATAATGGAACAATCTTACCCATCAGTTCATTTTGTGTATGGAGAATGTAGTTGGCCTTCAGGTGGAAGGATTCGTCCTCACGCAACCCATCGAAATGGTCTCTCAATCGACTTTATGGTTCCTGTAAAGACAGTAAAAGGACCTTCTGTCCTCTCTACGAGCATATTCAATAAATATGGGTATTCTCTTGAGTTTGATGAAAAAGGATATTGCGCCTCACAAAAATGTTATATAGATTTTGAGGCAATGGCAGCGCACCTGATTGCTCTTCATAAAGCGGCGGAAAAACATGGATTGAGGATTTGGAGGGTCATCTTTGCGCCTGAACTCCAGCCATATCTTCTGAAAACAGAAATTGGCTCTGATATTGAAAAAACAGTAAGGTTTTCCAAAGAACGCCCCTGGGTTCGTCATGATGAACATTATCATGTGGATTTCGTGAATCCTGATGAGGAAGAAGCGATTCCTTAATTTTGTGCTGCTTTCAGCTTTTCTATCTCCAGCTGTACTTCGTTCATTGAAGCCGGCCTGCTGCTGGTTTCCTTTGCAAGGCATTTTTCCACGACGAGAGTGTTCCATTCCTTTGGCAGGTCGGGCCTTATTGTGTGAATGGCAGGGGGCTTTTCAAACTTGTGCTTCTTGAAGAGTTCCAATGAGGTTTCCGCCACGAAAGGAGGGGAGCCTGTTATAAGATGATAGAGCGTGGCGCCGTACGAATAGATGTCGGATTGAACAGTGGCGGTTTCCCCCATGAATATTTCAGGTGCGAGATATATCGGCGTTCCGACAATGAAGCCATCCTGTGTCGTGCTGAGGCTGTCGGGCAGCTTCGCGATTCCGAAATCGCTCAGCTTCGCCTCGCTGGTCTTTATGTCGTAAAGTATGTTCTTGAGCTTGACGTCGCGGTGGTAGATTTTATTCTTGTGCAGTTCGGATATTGCCGACGCAATGTCATAGGCTATGTGGATGAAGGCCTTGATCGGTATCTTGCCTCGTGTCACGAGATATTCCTCGAGGTCTACGCCATCGACATATTCCATCACGAGATACGGGCAGTCGTTGTGGTAGCCGCTGTCGATAAACTCCACAATATTGGGATGCTTCATCTTCGACATGATCTCGATTTCATTCTTGAACCTTTCGACGGAGTCCTTCTTTTCGATGGAGCTCTTGGACAGCATTTTCATGGAGTATGTCTTCTTGGTGTCGGCCTTTACGACCTTGTAGACGAGGGAGTTCTTGCCCCATCCGAGGGAGTCGACGATGACGTAGCCGTCTATGTTGTCGCCGATGAACGGGACATTGTGGTTCATATTGAATTTTATCCTGGTCGTCTCGGCCATGCTGGCGTCATATAGCTTTTTCTTTTTCCTGTTCAGCAGCAGCTTGACCCTGGTGGAGAGCTCTGCGGGGCTGAAAGGCTTCTTGAGGAAGTCGTCGGCGCCGCATTCTATCAGCTTGTTCTGTATCTCGTCAATGTCATATCCTGAGATCAGTATCACCGGTATGTCCAGGTTGGAGCTCCTTATCTGCTTGCATATCTCAAAGCCGTTGGTGTCGGGAAGCAGCACGTCGAGCACCGCGAGATCGATATCCGGGGCGATGGCTTCAGTCTCATGAGGGATCAGCCCGAGCGCCTTGAAGGCGGTCTTGCCGTTTGAGGCGGTCTTGATGTCCTTGAAGCCGGCATCGGCGAGTATCCTCACAATGAGCTTGAGCACGAAACTGTCGTCGTCGACGACAAGTATCTTCTTTTCCTCATGCAATTTTATTCTCTGGATTTTCAAGTCCGGCATCCCCTTGTATAAAGTCATAGTTTACACTCTTTTAATATATTTTAATATGGGAATTGCAAAAAATTATTCTTTGTATATCGTAGAGGGCTGAGTTTTCAAAAAAGGTGCCAATTATGACAAACAAGGAATATGATTTTTCAAAGATAGAACCGAAATGGCAGAAGTACTGGGACGAGAACAAGACCTTCAGGGCCGATGATTTCTCCGGCAAGAAGAAGTTCTACTGCCTTGTCGAGTTCCCGTATCCGTCAGGCGACGGCCTCCATGTGGGCCACCCGCGTTCCTATACTGCCTTGGATATCCTCGCCCGTAAGAGGAGGATGCAGGACTGCAATGTGCTTTTCCCGATGGGGTTCGACAGCTTCGGCCTGCCTTCGGAGAATTATGCAATAAAGACGGGAATACATCCCACAATTGTCACACGGAAGAACATAGAGAGATTCACCGCCCAGCTGAAGTCGCTGGGATTCTCCTTCGACTGGGACAGGGTGTTTTCAACGACTGATCCGGACTACTACCGCTGGACACAGTGGATCTTCATAAAATTCTTCGAGAAAGGCCTGGCGTACAAGTCGAAGATGCCCATCAACTGGTGCCTTTCCTGCAAGATCGGCCTTGCCAACGAGGAGGTCGTGGACGGGAAATGCGAACGCTGCGGCGGTGATGTCGAGAAAAGAAGCATCGAACAGTGGATGCTGAAAATAACAGCCTACGCAGACAAGCTCATCAAGGATCTCGATACCGTGGATTTCCTCGAGAAGATCAAGGCGCAGCAGATAAACTGGATCGGCCGTTCTGAAGGAGCCGACGTGGATTTCATGATAGACGGGACGGGCAGGAAGATAACTGTCTACACGACGCGCCCCGACACTCTTTTCGGCGCCACCTACATGGTGCTCTCGCCGGAACACGCACTTGTGCATGAGATAACTTCCGCCCAGCAGAAGGATGCCGTCGACGCATATTGCAGACATGCCGCAAGGATGAGCGATCTCGAAAGGACGGAGGAGAAGGAGAAGACAGGCGTGTTTACAGGAGCGTACGCTGTCAATCCCGTCAACGGGAAGAAAATTCCCGTCTGGATCGCGGACTATGTCCTTATAAGTTATGGAACAGGCGCGATAATGGCGGTGGCTGCGCACGACACCCGTGACTTCGAGTTCGCTGTGAAATTCAGACTTCCGGTCATATGCATTATTTCTCCTGATGTAAAAGAGGCCGAATCGGCAGGAGTCGACATCCAGGACGTGTTGGAAGGGAAGTCCTGCTGGTCCGGCAACGGCAGGATGATCAATTCCTCGAACAGCGACGGACTCGATATAAACGGACTTGAAGTGACTGATTCGAAGCGCAGGACTACTGAATGGCTGGAGAAAAAGGGAATAGGCAAAGGCGCTGTGAACTACAAGCTGAGGGACTGGGTATTCTCGAGACAGCGTTACTGGGGCGAGCCGATACCGATGATACACTGCGACAAATGCGGCTGGGTTCCTGTCCCGGAGGATCAGCTCCCGGTACTGCTTCCGCAGGTCGATAAATACGAGCCTACCGATACCGGCGAATCTCCTCTTGCCGTCATCTCCGACTGGGTCAGGACAACCTGCCCGAAATGCGGCGCTGCGGCGAAGAGGGAGACTGACACCATGCCCAACTGGGCGGGATCTTCCTGGTATTTCCTTAGATATATTGATCCGAAGAACAACAAATGCTTCGCAGACCGGAAGAAGCTTGACTACTGGATGGGTGTTGACTGGTACAATGGTGGAATGGAACACACCACGCTGCACCTTCTCTATTCACGGTTCTGGAACAAATTCCTCTTCGACTGCGGACTTGTCCCTACAAGCGAGCCATATATGAAGAGGACTTCGCATGGAATGGTCCTGGGAGAGGGCGGGGAGAAGATGTCAAAATCCCGCGGCAATGTCATCAATCCGGACGATGTTGTCGGTAAATATGGCGCCGACGTCTTCCGCCTGTATGAGATGTTCATAGGGCCGTTCGACCAGTCGGCCGCATGGGACACGAAAGGTATTTCCGGGATCGACAGGTTCCTGAGGAAATTATGGAGGATGATGGTGGAGTCGGAGATTTCAGATGAGCCGATGAACAGGGAGCAGCTCCGCGTCCTGCACCAGACGATCAAGAAGGTCGGGGAGGACATCGAGACACTTGATCTCAACACCGCCATAAGCCAGATGATGATTTTTACGAATGAATTCTCCAAGTCCGGGAAGCTTCCTAGGGAGGCGGCCGAATCCTTCATCAAGGTGCTGGCGCCTTTCGCCCCTCATATCTGCGAGGAGCTTTGGGAGATTTTTGGGCATGGAAGTTCAATAGCCCATGCCCCTTGGCCGGCATACAAGGATGAGTTCCTCAAGCTTGACGAAATCGAGATACTGGTGCAGATTAAGGGAAGGCCAAAGGCGAGGATGATGATGCCTGCAGGGATAACGCAGGACAAGATGCAGGAGCTCGCTCTCGGAAATGCCGAGGTGGGCAAGGAGCTTTCCGGCAAGAAGATTATCAAGGTCGTCTGCGTTCCGGGACGTCTGGTGAATATAGTTTCAAATCCGTAATACAATTAAATAAGGAAAGAGGTGTCAAATGGGTCAGCAGTTCAACAAAGTGGAAAAACGCAAGCGTCGCAAGGCTTATCTCCTGAGGAAAAAGGCGAGGATCAAGGCCACTATCAAGAAGAAATAGCATTGGGCAAGAAATCCAAAGCTGTTTTCAAGAAATGTTCGGGCTGCGCTTTTAAGTGGGCGGACCGCGCGCATTTCCTTTCCGATCCCGATGTCGACCTTGTAGGATACCAGGTACACTTCGAACATCTTGAACTCGGTCTTTTCCTTTTCAACCACAGGTGCGGAAGCACGATCGCGCTTCAGGCGAAAATTTTTACCGACCTCTATAAGGGACCGGTATTCAAGGAGAGGAAAACCGCTACGAAGGAATGTTCCGGATACTGCCTCCGTCCGGCTGAACTGCGTTCGTGCCCTGTTCAATGCGAGTGTGCTTTTGTCAGGAAAATTTTAAACAGGATAAAATCCTGGAAAAAAGAGGGCGAGCCATCTGGAAAGTTCCAGAAAGGCAGGCCTGCTTGAAATATCATCCGGTGTAAATAGTTCTTTTGTAGCGACCGACTGCAGTGGCCGCAGTTTTATCAATAAGAAACTTTTACCGGTTAAGTAGGGCGGTCATTCCTGGCCGCCATCTTGTCGGGCTTCCGCCTTCGCTAAGATGCTACGGCGGGACAAGGGAAAGCCCGACCTACTTCAGAGGCAAGTTTCAAAGGAGGGAGTCTGGACATTTATTGCCTCCAGATTCTTTTTTATCGGTGTCGTGGCAGGACGCTTATGCCGTATTCAAGATCGATCTTGGGCCGTCCTTTCAATGTTCCCTTCAGTGAAATGACCCATAGGATTTTGTGTCCTTCAGAACTGCTGTCCGTCGTCCGGGCGTTTTCCGGAATCAGGATCTCCTTGCTGCCGGAAGGCATCCGGAGATAATCGTCCGTATCGATCACCTGGAACTTTTCAAGGATGTTCCTTTGGGATTTTACTTCTCCAGGATCCCCGCCACGGCACTCGAGATTGATTGACAGATGTCTGAAGCTTTCTGCCGACCTCTCATTTATTGCCCACTGGATCCTGAGCTTGCCGCCGGGATGAGGAGTTCTCGTGCTGACGCTGATCCTCGGACGCGGATTGAGAAGGGATATGAAGCTCGTGAGCACAAGGAAGAGGAAAAGTAGGCCGAGCAGGACAAATGGGACAAGGAATATCGTCAGGAACCACTCCGGCCTTCCCTTCATCCATCCAATAATGCACTGATAGATGAATATTGAAAGTATTCCGTTCCAGAATCCGGCAAGGAAGATGGAGCCGATAAAAGCCTTGAACGGCCCCGTCACCGGCTTGAGGACAATTTCACCTGACGAGTAATCATCAAGGGACCTGCTGTCATATTCTGCGAATTCCGCAGACGCCTTCCGCCTCTTTTTCAAGGTGTAGTAAACTCCGAGCGCTCCGACTATTATGAAGGCAACAGGAATCAGGGCAAACAGGAATTCCCACGACAAGTTCCTGTTCAGCACCGAATCGGAAGGGTCTTCGGGATTCACATAGCAAGTCGAGATGCTTCCCGCAGGATAGCGGTTGACTATTTCCTTTTTTCCTTCGCGTCCGCTGCTTGAGCTTCCAAGCATGAAATTATATTGGCTTGACCTGTATTCCCTGCCATCGACCTCATATGAATACATGATATCTACGCTATAGGTCGCGCCGTTCCTGCCGCTATGGCTTCCGACTGAGCTTGAAATAATCCTGCATGGAGTCTTGTCCCATTTCTCGGCATCAAGGATCTTCAGCCCGGGAACTATCCCAAGCATGTAGAATACCCCCAGGCCGATAAGAAGAAATGCTGAAAAGACTAAAAGCGCCACTTTATCTGCTGGAGACTTGTCCTTCACCTCAGCATCCTTCTTGAAATATTCTGTGACGCTCCATCCGGTCCATACGGAATATATCCCCCCGGCGCCGATCATCACGAAAATCAGGGGTATGAGCATGAATGGCAGGAGAAGGAACATTGATGAGTCGCTGGTGATGACAGATTCGGAAGGGTTGTATGGATTGACACGGCACCTCGCCTTTGAATCTTTTGGGAACTTGTCCAGCAGCGACTGCGCCTTGTTGTAGTTCTTATCCCCGCTGTAGTTGTATGAGACTTTGCCAGAGTTGAATCCTTTTCCCTTGAAGTCATAGGAATAGTTGATCCTGAAAATATATTTCACCTGGCTTCCCTTGCCGTCCTCTTCGATGCTGCTTGAGACCACCCTGCATTCCGTGTCAGTCCAGAACCGCGTGGACGCCTCCCTGTAGAAGCTATAGGACATGATGATCAGGAAGGCGCTTCCCATCGCAAGGAAAATGAAGAGGAAAAGAGAAAGGCCGATCTTGCTACCGAGCGTAGCTGGTTTGGCGTTGATTCCGTCTTGGTTTACTGAAGGCATTCCGTTTAAATTCGTCCTTTCTAATATTTGCGTTCGTTTTGACTCATTAAATCCGAAACACGAATCCCGAAATTCGAAACAATCTCTAAGAAATATCTTAAATTAAAACAATGGAGGCAATTTCAAAATGCCTCTTTTGAGCAGATTGCTTTTGTTGGAGTATCACGTGACCACGTTGACACGTGGAACGTGACTCACGTGGCAAGCTTCCCGCGTCCGCCGTAGCTTCTTTGCGAAGGCGGAAGCCTGCGTAACTTATTAAATACAAAGACAAGCTAAAGTTTGTACTCCAACGGGATTCTTCACGCAACAGCTGTTTCTTGTATTTTTGAAATCAGCTCAATGGAAAAAAATATTGATTTTAAAATTTGATTCGGATTTCGAATTTGGTAGCGGTGAAAGCCGCTCCATGCTATTTCAGTTCGATCAGGAGGCTCCGGGTCCCGGGATGAGAGATCTTCTCGTTGATCTTCATGAGATAGTCATACTGGCTTCTCGAATAGATGGAAGGCCTGACATCTATCTTCTGCAGTATGACGCATGCGCTCCTGCCGTCAACAGGTTTTTCCATTGAGCTTATGTCTATGACGCTCCCGTTCAGTCCCGGGAAGTCGATTATGTCACTTGCCGGCCTGATGCTCATGCCGTTGAAGCTTCCGGGCATCCTTATGACGAACTCCTTGGTGATGTCAATTTTATGCGGTGCAAAAAGCGGATTCTCCCGTTTCTTGGAAATTGTCTGGATTACTCCGCCCAGTGCCTCCGGAAGATTCAAGTAGAGCAGCTTGCCGTCGCGGACGGCGTATTTGTCCACGGCCACCGAGAATTCCTCGATGCCGGGATATCTGCTGAAATTCGAAGTGAGTTCGCCATCCGGTTTAGCCGACTGCGACACCGCAGATACTAATTCCTGGTAATAGCGGTCCTTCAGCTCCGGCGTCATTTCCTCGAACTTCATTTTGTGGGCCGTGAATTCATTGCCGTAATACTTCAATGTCTTCCTGATCTTCGCCTGGCCGTTGTCGGAAAGCGATATGTCATAGGATACCTCCGTCATCGTCTTCTTCGAAGGGATGATTCTCATCTCTTCACCGGTGCTTGCGAGAAGCGCAAGCTTGTTCTCATGCGTCGTCGTGCCGATCTCGGCATAATGGCTTGTGTCGTTCAGATATATGTATTCCTTTCCAATCTTCACGCGGACAAGCACTGAATTGAAGATGCCGTATTTCGGGAATATGGTGATTTCATCCGTGACTGCGCCTATGCATGGGAGACCGGACGCAAGGACGAATTCCGGTTCGTATCCTGCGGCCTTGAGCATCGCGTAGATTACTATTGCAACATCCGCACCGTTTCCGTAACCGTCGGAAAGAGTCTTGTCGGCGAAGCTTATGTTTGAAAGTGGCAGTTCAGTGAAGGACGGTCCTGCATATTTTATGTTCTTGGATACATGATCCCTGACGGCTTTTATTCTTTCAATGTCCTCTTTCATGCCAGCAGTTATCTTGACGGCTGTTTCGCCCGTCTTTACCTGTCCTTCCGCAGCCTTTACAAGGATTCCGCAGATTTCCGCGGCATATTCCTTCCAGGACGTCCTTGCCGTGATGCCGACGTACGGTGTGAAGCACCATGTCGGCGGAAGGTTGTCCTCGCGTCTTATCGGCTGCTGGTTGATCGCCTTGAATAATCTGACTGCCGGATCCTTGGAATCGGCGGAGAATTTTCCGAAGTCACCTGAGAATGTCAATTTCACGTTCCCGGGATTCCTTATCGCAACAGTCGCTTCAAGCAACGGTTCGAAAGTCTGGAAATATTCCATCGTGGAGAAGAAAGGCCTGTCCTTGTGCTCTGAAACGATCTTGTATTCGATGATGCTGCCGATGTCGACTCCCGGAAGGTTTGCCACCAGTGTCTTTCCAGAAGGATAGCGCGGCGCTGATCCGCACCACGGCTGATCCATTATGTTGATCTCCTTCCCGCTGATCTTCTTCGAGGTGCCGTCCTTGGCCGTGACAGTTGCATATTCCAGCTTCAGATTGTCCCATGCGGGGTTGTAGTTGAACTTGAGCTCCGAATTCGACTTCTTCCCGGCGTAGGTCAGTATCTTCTGCTTGATCGTCCGTGACGTCCTCCAGCTGTGCTCATCAATGATTTCATATTCGACGTTGTCGCTCAAAATAGCAAGGTTCACATCCGGGCCGAATGATTCAGAGGCGGCCGATGCGGGATTCCCGGATTTGAAAAGCGCTTTCTTCCTGCAGTCGTATTCGATGCTCTTCAGGATGTTCTTGAGCTCGAGATATTCGGCAGGAGTGAATTCCACCGCCTTTATCAGGAAACTGTTCTTTCCGGCCAGCTGCCCATCCTTGAATTCCACATTCTGGTTCCAGCCCAGGGTGGGGCTGTCTATCCTGGTGTATTCCGGTATTGAATCCTTCTTCCAGCCTACATTGTTGAACTTAAGGGAGAAACTCTCTTCCGTGCCGCATGCGATCTCAGATTCGAGGGCGTATTTGCGCTTTTCCAGTCCTGCCCTTCCAATGACCATGTTCACGATTCCGATGCTTCTTCCAAACCAGGGCAGGGGAGGGATGATCCTGCCACCGCCTTCTACGAGGCAGTTTTCAGCTATGTACTTGACGGATGCCTTGAGCGGAACCGATGTGTCCTGTATGTTTGCGGGAGTGATCTTCAGATCCAGGAGTTTCGCGCCGGGTACGGCGAACTTTACCAGCGATTCGAAATATCTCTTCACCTCGTCGGGTTTCTTTCTAGCGAACGAACCACGGTATGCACTGTCGTTTATCCCCTCGAAATCAAAACTCGTCTCCGCGATCACTGTCCCTGAATCGTCCATTCCGCCTTCAGTCCTGATGCGCATGAGATTCTTCTCCGCCGGGATGATCTGCGAAGTCCGCAGGGTTTCGCCTTCAGGCTTGGCGACGAGGAAGCTCCTGTTGCAGAGATATGCCGGACACATTTCCTTTGTGCTTTCGTCGGTGGGGTCCATCAGCGTGTATGTGCCGTCATCATTCTCAACTGCGGTGATCGCGTGGTTGAAATACGGGGTCGGCACCTCACCGTCCTTCTTCGCAGCTACCAATATCAGCACCGGATATGCCTTGAAACCTGCAAGCTTCAACATCGCCGCGAGCAGGGCCGCCTTGTCGCGGCAGACTCCATATTTGTTCTCGAAAGTAGTTTTCACATCATGCGGTTCATATCCGGGCGCCTCGGTTTCAGTCGTTATCCCCATGTAGCGTATGTTCTGCGAAACAAACTTGAATATGCTCTCCATCTTCGCCTGGCGGTCGCTGCTGCCGCCTGTAAGCTCATCGACCTTCGCCTTCATTTCCGGAGTCGTAGCCTCGAGGTGGGGGCGGCATAGTTCGGCATACCATTTTGAAAGACTCTTCCAATCGCTGATCGTGCTGAGGAGAAGCCTCTGTACCACGGAATGGAGGTCGGGCATGTCAGGTTCCGGGAACATCCTCGGCACATCCTTGATCTCCCATTTGTAGTTGATGCCTCCCTCCTTTTCGCTCTGCTGGAATTTTACAGTGCCTTTTATCTCGTCGCGGAGGATGATGTGCTTAAGTGGAAGTTCCTTCGGCCCGTTGATTTCAACAATGAGCCGTTTTATCGGGCTCTCTCCTTCTATAGGATATTCAGCGCTCCAGGTGTTGGGGACCCTGGTCTTGAAATTGTTGTTGTACGAGACGCACCTGACTATGTCCCCGATCTCAAGCCCCGGCACGTTGATGGTGAGGATCTTGTTGTTTGGATCATAGATATTGGAACCCATCTGGCCGCTGCTTACCATCACCCGGCTCTGCTTTGATACATCCACCGGAACAACGGTGCCGTCCTTCTTTATTATTTCCAGCAGCTTCACCTCCATCGTCTCATAGGCCTGGTTGAAGTGGAGCGACATCGTCAAATTCTCGCGCTTCCCTTTTTCCGTCAGGACTTTCACGAACTCGTCATCCCATATCGAATAAGTGCCGTCGGCCTTGTATCTGATGATCATATGGTCGTCGAGAAGGACTTCATCCGCGTCAGGATAGATTTCAACAGTGGCGAGTCCTGTGGTCTTTACGACCGCCGTCCTGTCAAGAATCCCCTTCGAATAGTCAGCGTCCTGGGACAGGGCGCTGACTGCAAGGACAAGCAGCAAGGAAACGATGCAGGAGAATTTTTTCATAAGTATTCCTTATAATATTGTCATTTGTTTCGAGTTTCGACCGTGTCCCGCGTAGCCACTTGGGCGAAGTGGGATATTCGTGTTTCGAGTTTTTAGGCTGCCCGGCAGCCTCATCATTCCCGGCACTGGCCGTTTCCATAGATTATATATTTGTAGGATGTCAGTTCGGCGAGGCCCATCGGACCACGCGCATGCAGCTTGTCGGTGCTGATCCCGATCTCGGCGCCCATGCCGAATTCACCGCCGTCGGTGAAACGCGTGGAGGCGTTCACATAAACCGCCGCCGAATCCACTTCGCTCAGGAAACGTTTCGCCGAAATCTGGTTTTTTGTCACAATCGCATCGCTGTGCTTCGAACCGTATAGGTTGATGTGCTCTATCGCAGCATCCAGGCTAGGGACGATCATTATGGAAATTATCAGATCGAGATATTCTGTCGACCAGTCCTCCTCTGATGCCGGTTTCGCTTCTGGAACAAGCTTGCGGAATTGGCTGTCTCCTCGCATTTCCACTTTGCGTTTCTCCAGTACGTCGGCGATCTTCGGTGCGAACTTCGCAGCAATGTCCTTGTGGATGAGGAGTGTTTCAGCGGCGTTGCAGGTGCCCGGCCTCTGGCATTTTGCGTTCTCGACGATCTTCAGCGCCATATTGATGTCGGCTTCGGAATCCACATAGACATGGCATATTCCCTTGTAATGCTTTATCACGGGAATCGTGGAATTCTCAACGACCGCCCTTATGAGGCTTTCGCCTCCGCGCGGAATCACAAGATCAATGTATTTGTCCATCTTGAGCATCAGATCGACAGCAATCCTGTCCGTCCACGGAATAAGCTGTACCGCGCCCTCGGGAAGGCCTGAGGCGAGGGCGGCCCTGTTCATGCAATGTGCCAATGCAATGTTTGAATTGATCGCTTCCTTGCCGCCACGCAGGATCACGGCGTTCCCGGCCTTGAGACAAAGTCCGGCCGCATCGACTGTTACATTGGGACGTGATTCGTATACGATGGCGATCACGCCGATCGGCACTGAGACCTTATGGATGTCGAGTTCGTTCGGACGTATCCACTCGCCCAGCCGCCTGCCGACAGGATCCTCCAGGTCAGCGACATCACGCAGGCCTTTTGCCATAGATATTATAACCTTGTCGGTGAGAGCGAGCCTGTCGAGCATCGCGGACGAAAGCCCTGATTTCTTTCCAGCCTCCAGATCCTTTTCATTTTCCTTCTTCAGGTTTGCGCTCTCGGCTTCAAGCGCATCGGCCATTGACCGAAGACAGTCGTTCTTTTCCTCGGTCGACATTATCGCAAGCCTGTGCGCGGCGATCCTCGCCTTCTCACCCATCTCAAGAAGTGTATTCCTTATCTCGTCTTCAGTGAAATTCCTGTTCATATCATATACCCGTTTCCATGTTTCGTGGTAAATATCTTTTATCAGCACAGCACCATATTGTTCCTGTGCACGATCTCCTCGTCGCCGTCATATCCGAGAATGGAACTTATCTCGGCGCTCTTCCTGCCTTTTATCTTCTCAATTTCCTTGTCGCTGTAGTTCGACAGTCCCTTGGCGATGTTTGTTCCAGACTTGTCGCAGATCGTGATCGAGTCTCCGCGCTTGAAGCCGCCTTCGGTCCCAGTTATTCCCGAAGGAAGCAGGCTCCTGCCTTTCTGTGACAACGCCTTCGCAGCTCCGTCGTCGACAATGATTTTACCTGACACCTTTGAAAAGAATGTCAGCCAGCGTTTTTTTGAATCCATCTGTTTTTCAGTGACAGGCATGAACAACGTCCCCACATCCGCGGCACTGATTATTTTTACGAGCACTTCAGGATCCTTGCCGTCGGCTATCCAGAGATATTCTCCGGCCCTGGTCACTGTCTCCGCAGCGCGGAGCTTCGATGCCATGCCGCCTACCGACAACGCGCTGTTATCGGTCCCTGTCGCCATCTTCTTGATCTCATCCGAAAGATTTGCGATCACTGAAATCCGCTTGTCGAGCTTTCCATCCTTGACCGAGTGAAGTCCATCGACCATTGTAAGCAGGACTGTCAGTTCTGATCTTGTCATCGTGGCGATCAGAGATGCAAGCATGTCATTGTCGCCGAACTTCAGTTCATCAACCGATACCGAATCATTCTCGTTTATAATAGGAAGGATATTTTCGTTCCAGAGCGAATAGATGCAGTTGAGGACGTTGAGGTGGCGTTCGCGGTCCTGGATGTCTCCGGCCGTGAGCAGAAGCTGCGCGGCATGGAATCCGAACTTCCTGCATTCCGCCTCATACAATGACATCAGCTTGCTCTGCCCGACGGCAGCAAGTGCCTGGACTTCGGAAAGCTTCTTGGGTCTTACGGTCTTGCCGAGGGTCTTCATGCCCAGGCCTACAGCTCCGGAGGAGACCAGAAGCACATTGTATTTCTTTTCACGCAGTTTCGCTATTTGCGAGACAAGGGTGGCGATCCTCGAGCTGTCAGTGAGGAGCCGTGTGCCGACCTTCACGACAATGCTCGATGCCCTCTTAACCGCCTTCTGTCTTGATGATATGTTCATTTCCGCCCTATATATATTGTATATGGTTACACAAAACATAAAGATACATGTCATTGAATATGAATTCAAAAGAAAATGACGCTTCCATCCGGGTTTGTTTATTTCCAGGGGAATGGTATGATTCCGAAAAGTAGGGACGGGCTTAAGCCTGTCCCATTCTTGAAAACATATATGGTACATGCTAAAGCACGTACCTACTTAAGTACCATGGACTCAATCGAAAAATTAAAGGTTCTCTCGGAGGATTCGCAGTACGATCTCGCATGCGCCTGCGGAACCAACGACAACGACCGCCGCCACCGCGGTACCGATGGTAAGTGGCTCTATCCGGTCGTCCTGCCGAACGGCGGATATTCCGTCCTCCTGAAGACCCTCCTTTCCAATGCCTGTTCCAACGACTGCAAATATTGTCCCTTGCGGAACGACTCGAATGTCCGGAGATGTACGCTCCATCCCGATGAGATCGCCAAGGTCTTCATGGAATATCTGCGCAGGAAGGAAGTCTTCGGGCTTTTTCTCAGTTCCGGGGTGATCGACAATCCTGATCTGACCATGCAGAAGATGAACGATACCATCCGGCTCATCCGCAGGAAATACGGATTCAGGGGATATATACATCTTAAGATAATTCCCGGTGCGTCCGATGCCGCAGTCGAAGAGGCGGTTTCTCTTGCCAGCGCCATCTCGTTGAACATCGAGACACCCGGCGAAAAGCATTTCAAGCTCCTGTCCGACAGGAAAAATTATCTTCACGACATCATCCGTCCGATAAAGCTGATGAGCAAGCTGACCTCCAGAGGGCAGCGTTTTTCACGTGTGAAATGCACGACCCAGTTCATTGTCGGCGCCTCCGACGAGAAGGACACGGAGATCGTCGACTACATGAACGGCCTTTACAAGAAGCTTGATTTCAACAGGATTTATTTCTCCGCGTACCAGCAGGGACTCGGCAAGCCTGACATTCCCGGAGAACAGAAGCATCTCTTCAACAGCGAGGAGGTGTTCATGCGCGAACACCGTCTGTACCAGGTCGATTTCCTCCTGCGGAAATATGGTTTCGAGAAGAATGACATCATCTACGATTCCTCCGGCAACCTGAGCCTTGACAAGGATCCGAAGGAGCTCTGGGCCGAATCGCATCCCGAATATTTCCCTGTCAAAATAAATACTGCCGACCGTGAATCGCTTCTGCGTATTCCGGGCATTGGCTTGGAACGCGTCAATAATATTCTGACGATGCGTAAGGGATCCAAGATCAAGGATTTTGCTTCCCTGAAGATTAAAGGCAAGACTCTCGCCAAGGCAAAGAAATACGTGGAGTTTGATTGAGGCCAACCACAAAGGCACGGAGTTATAAATACCATGTGTTGAGTTCAGGTGCCTTTTTGATTTTTAGTTTGTAGTTAAGCCATTATTGGCTGTGATTTTTGAATCATAAGAACACGCAAGAATGCGTTAACTACAAACAAAGCATCTCCACATCTCAGGCACAATATAGACGGCGACATTGAAGAAACCGATTCCAGATGTTATTGTAGTAACATGATCAAGAAGCTGTTCATATTATCCGCTATTATCATCGCCTGCGCAGGCTGCCAGAGTCTTTATCCTGTAGCGGTTGAAGGCCCCCCGGAATATCGCCAAGTCCCATTTGGTTTTGCCGGACCGCTTTCCAACAATGGAAGCAAGATTTCCTTTATTGCCGATTTCAAGGGTGAAAGCAATATCTCCAATTCTTACATGAATAAGGTAATAGACAAAGAGAGATACGGATTCCTGGATTTTGAAGAAAGTGCGTACGAACCGGTTTTTAAGGAAGTATCAAAAGCAAGATCCCTGTTGCGCAGTATTGTTTTCAAGGATGTTGATCTTGAAGGTGTTACACCCGAAGAAGCTGCAAGATGGATAGATGAGAGGGTTAAGAGAGTATCTCCGGATTGTGCCTTTGAAACTGAGCTTTTTACAAAAGCCATGGAAATACTTCCCACGCTGAAAAAAGACAAGGGAGTCCTCCGGGTTACGATTAAGTGCAAGAATATTTCGGCAATGGATCTGATAGATAAGATAGGCAAGCTTACCGAGGAAGAATATGGATTTACAAAGAACGAATCTGTTGTTAATACCGTTAGGTTTATTTTTGGTTTAGCCGATGATTGGCGGGGAGAAAACCGTTATTCTATAAATCCAAAGGCATTCAGGCAGCTCTTCGGGGATGATAATTCACCTGAAAATGTAAAGAGGAAATTTGCAGGGGCTGGCGTGGATTTGTCAGATAATGAATCTAAAGTCATTGTCTGGTCGTGGTCATGTCTTGTTATAGCAAAGGAAGGCCTGCTGAAACAAGTTGACAAAGTGCTGGGGGTAAATTATTTCTTTAAGATGGATTTATGGTCCGATGAAATTTTTGATACGGAATATCCGTTTGACAGCATGAACATAATGGACACGGGCGAGGCAAGCAAGGAGATGCGGGAAAAGCTTGATAAGATAGAATTTGGCGAGATTGAATTCGATGACGTAAAAGTATCAGATCTTTTGGATTACATGGCGAAAATGTCTCGCAGTCTTGATCCTGAAGGCAAGGGGGTGGAGATAGAACTTAGGCTTTCCAAGGAGGATGCTGAAGGGGAAGGGAACTTCAAATCTACTTTGTCGCCCAGCATCGATTCCATTAACCTTCGAGGTGCGCTTCGATATGTATGTGAGAAAGCAAAGTTGAAATGCAAGGTGGGAAAGGACAAGATCATCGTCGCCAGCCGTTATCTACCTCTTTATCCTATTGAGACAAAATATTATCCGGTAGTTAAATATTTCGATGATGAGCCTGTCTCGGAGGATGATGTGAAAAACTATTTGAGCGCCACAAGGATACCTTTTTGTGATGGAACCAGTGTTGAGTATATCAAGGAAAAGAAACTGTTCAAAGCTACTTTAACGACGGATGCTTTTGAAAAGTTGCCATATGTCCTTTTCGCTGTGTGGGGGTATACTCACGCATTCATCTATGAGAAGGATAGCCAAATTAAAGAGAAAATTTCCACCTTGAAGCCAGGTGTTCCTGTAATGGTCAAAGGAGTTCCCTTCTTCATGGATTGCAAGCTTGATGGATTGGATTTCAAGCAGCCCTGTTTTCTGATCAAGGATATCGAGGCCATCAAGAATCCTGTCCTGCCGAAACTGCGGAAGTACGAGCCAGCAAACCCGTAGTGGTGCTCTTGTGAGTAGGTACGTGCTTTAGCATGTACCAATCTTAATATCCAAGAATGGGACAGGCTAAAGCCCGTCCCTACTTTTTAGAACATGACAACTGCCCATTCAATCCACATGATATTCCTCGATCGTCTTCGCGTTCTCGATCAGCTTTTTCAGGTTGGGGAAGTAGTAGAGCATGAGGATGGCTGAGATGCCGACGTATGGAAAGATCAGCGCCGGTCTTCTTGTTATGATCGCGAGGACCATTCCGAAGAGCGCGCAGGAATTCATGAATCCGTAGAGGAACAGTGAAAGCTTGAATGCCGATCTGGAGTAGACGTAGAAGTTCCTTTCGTCCTCGGGAAGAGTGTTGAGTTTATCCTTGTCCAAGCCCGCAGCGCCCTGGCTGATGATCATTCTCATCCATGCAGGCATCTTGCCGTCTGCGAACTTCGCAACCGCCTTCTCCGACAGGAAAAGGGCGTGGAATATGATTCCGAAAAGCAGGATTATTATTGCAAGTGCCGTGAATATGAATGTTAACATTGTGGAAGCTTCTGGATTCGGCGCATATCCCGGATTCCGGACGGCCAGATATGCAATGAGTACGTATATCCCCATGGATCCAAGCTCACCAAGCCATGCCAGCTTCATGAACAGGTCAGGCGGCCTTATGTATTCAATGAATTTTTCAGATAGCAGCGACATGTGGAAAAATAGCATTTTTTATGAAAAAGTAAATTCGGATTTGCGGATTTTATTGTCCTTCAGGGAACGCAGACGATGGCAGCATTTGACGCATAAGCCTATGTCGCCGCCCTGCGGGGACTTTGGATGTTTATATCCCCACACATCCCCCATGGCTGGCGCCATGGGCTACAATATGCCGCCCTCTGCGAGGGCTGAAAACAGAAACAGATTCCATATGCCAAAAATCTTCATTCCCGGCTTTGTGTCTTCTTGTCTTTGTGGTAAATTCCTCTCTTTGTTTTTCACGTCCGCATGAGCGGACTGTTATAAAAATTTACTGAAAGGAAATTTTTATGCTTGACGCACTTAAGAAGAACCCGAAGTTCAAGGGCCGTAGAGGCCCGTTGGTGCTTATGATCCTCGACGGAGTCGGCTACGGAAAATACAAGGAAGGCGATGCCGTCCTTGCGGCAAATACGCCTGTCCTCAACAAGCTAACGACGGAATGTCCGCACACAAAGCTCAAGGCGCACGGCAAGGCAGTCGGTCTTCCGAGTGACGCCGACATGGGCAACAGCGAAGTCGGACACAACGCGATCGGCTGCGGACGCGTCTTCGAACAGGGCGCGATGCTGGTCAACCAATCTATTTCAACAGGCAACATGTTCCGCGGCGCCGTCTGGAAGGAGCTCATCGCAAACTGCCAGAAGAACAAGTCGGCCCTTCATTTCATCGGACTTTTCTCGGACGGAAACGTCCACAGCCATCTCGACCATCTCAAGGCGATGATCGAACAGGCGAAGAAGGAAGGCGTCAGGAAGATCAGGATACATCCGTTGCTCGATGGACGTGATGTTCCCGAGACTTCTGCTCTCGACTACATCGAACCTTTCGAGGAATATCTCAAGAAGCTCAATGCCGATGGCAGCGACATCCGCATTGCGTCCGGCGGTGGCAGGATGGTGATCACTATGGACCGCTACCAGGCGAACTGGGACATGGTCCGCAAGGGCTGGGACACGCATGTCCAAGGCAAGGGAAGATATTTCAAGACTGCAAAGGAAGCGATTGAAACGATCCGCAAGGAGACCAAGTCGATCGACCAGGATCTCCAGCCGTTCGTGATCTCTGATGATGGAAAGACTCCTGTCGGACCGGTGAAGGACGGCGACTCCGTCGTGTTCTTCAATTTCCGCGGTGATAGGGCGATCGAGATAACAGGAGCGTTCGAGGAGGAGATTTTCGACAAGTTTGACCGTTCACCCCGTCCGAAAGTCGTCTATGCCGGGATGATGCAGTATGACGGTGATCTCAAGGTTCCGAAAAAATTCCTTGTTGATCCTCCTGCAATCGACAAGACCATGGGCGAATATATCTGTGCTACGGGACTCAGTCAGATGGCGATAAGCGAGACGCAGAAATATGGACATGTCACTTACTTCTTCAACGGAAACCGTTCCGGATATTTCGACAAGAAGCTTGAGACATACATTGAGATTCCGTCGGACATAGTGCCCTTTGAACAGCGTCCGTGGATGAAGTGCGCGGAGATAACCGACAAGGTATGTGAAGCTGTACTCAGTGGAAAATACAACATGATCCGTCTCAACTATCCGAACGGCGACATGGTCGGGCATACCGGAATTTATGACGCTGTGCTTGTTGCGATGGGCGGGCTCGACATTTGTATTGCAAGAGTCATGGAGGCCGTCAAGAAGTCCGGCGGGATCCTTCTGATAAGCGCGGATCACGGGAACGCCGACGACATGTATGAGCATGACGAGAAGACCGGCAAGGTGAAGGTCGACAAGGAAGGACAGCCGCGCCGCAAGACCAGCCATTCGCTGAATCCCGTGCCATGCATCATCTACGATCCCGAGTCCAAAGGCGAATACGATACGGTTCTTAATGAGGGCCTTGGAATAAGCTCGCTTGCGGCGACATCGATAGAACTTCTCGGATACCAGGCACCTGGAGGATACGACGGATCGGTCGTCAAATTTAAGTGATTAGTGCCTTGAAACATGTTGTTTATGGCTTATATTGGACAGTTTTTGTAAATATTAAATTAATTCAAAAGAAGTGAAATAAGGAAAGGGGTTTTGCATCAATGAACAAAAAGCTGCTTGCTCTTATGGGTGGTGTATTTTTTGCTGTATGTCTTGTGATTTTCGCTGATGACGGTAAGGAAGCTGATGTAGCTGTAAAGGCTGAAGCCGCTCCCGCTGCCGCCGTGCCTGCAGTTGCCGAGGAAAAGAAGGCTGAAGCAGCCCCTGTGGCCGAAGCAGCACCAGCCGCGGCACCTGTAGCCGAAGCCGCACCCGCCGCAGCGCCCGTCGCCGAAGCTGCCCCAGTCGCTGCTCCAGTAGCTGAAGCTGCCCCAGTCGCTGCCCCAGTAGCTGAAGCTGCCCCAGTCGCTGCCCCAGTAGCCGAAGCCGCACCTGTGGCCGCACCAGTAGCCGAAGCCGCACCAGCCGCAGCCCCAGTCGCCGAAGCTGCACCTGTGGCCGCACCAGTAGCCGAAGCCGCACCAGCCGCAGCCCCTGTAGCTGAAGCCGCACCTGTTGCTGCACCAGTAGCTGAAGCCGCCCCCGTCGCAGCCCCAGTTGCCGAAGCCCCAAAGGTTGAAGAGGCGAAACCTGAAGCCGCAGCTCCCGCACCGGTAGCAGCTCCTGTAGCTGAAGCCCCCAAGGCGGCTGAAGCAAAACAGGGCTTTTCGATTGACGGAGTCAAGATCATGAAAACAATTGTCATGTATATCCCCAACAGGATTGCCGATATCCTCGATATCGCAACATTTGATGCGGGCGTCGGTCCGACATTTGGAGCGGAAGTAAGAGTTACACGCTGGTTCCAGCTTGGTGGAATGGCCGGAGACAGGTATTTCATCGGGAAGAACTATGCAAGGCAGGTCGGCGGAGGATATGAAGGAGGCTGGAACTATGAAATATTCTGCTGCTCGTCCGAGAAACGCTATGTCGACGACACTTTTGGAACCACCAAGGAATATCTTACGAAGGAGAAGCCTTTGGGCTTCACCTCGCTCAAGGACAACATAACGACTTTCACATATGAAAAGAACATCAGGGATTTCTGGGAGATTGGTGCTAGGGCCGGATGGCTCGTTTCCTGCGGAGCAGCCGTGCATCCAGTTGAAATCGCTGACGTGATAGCCGGATTCTTCTTCCTGGATATCATGGGAGATGACTACGGAATGGATGCCCCCGCACCCGCAAAGGACGCGAAAAAATAATTCCGGAATATGATTGACTTGAAAAACGCGCTTTAAACAGCGCGTTTTTTTTTGCCTTGCCGATGTTGAAAATTCCGTTCAAGAATATATCTGTGTTAAACAAGCATATTTATTTTTAAATCCATATCATGTGAAAGGGAGAGAATCATGCCTGAGACAATCCTGGAGAAAATCCGCAGCAAGGCTAAATCGCTGAACCGCAAGATCTGCCTGACCGAGTCCGACGACGTACGCAACCTCAAGGCCGCAGAGAAGCTTGCCGCCACCGGCTATGCGAGCCCCGTCCTTGTCGGCGACGGCGCAGCGATCGAGAAGCTCGCGAAGGAGAATTCTGTCAGCATGAAAGGCGTGGAAATTGTCGACATCAGGAGCTGTCCGAAATTCGACCATTATGCAAAAACCGTATATGAACTGAGGAAGAGCAAGGGACTCACCGAGGATCAGGCAAAGGAGTGGATCAAGGACACGTGCGTCTTTTCAGCGGCCATGGTGTGCGCCGGCGATGCCCACGGATATGTTTCCGGCGGTGGAAATCCCAAGGGGTACAATCACAATACAGGACAGAAGACCAAGCCGTCGCTCCAGCTTTTCAAGACAGCGCCCGGAATCAAGACCGCTTCTGCATATTTCATCATGCAGCTGCCTGATCCCAAATGGGGTTTCAACGGTGCGCTCTTCTATGCCGACTGCGGAATGAACATCAACCCCAATGCCGACCAGCTCGCTGAAATCGCAGTCTGTACCGCGAGGACCTACAAGACACTTACAGGTGGCGATGAGCCGCGCGTCGGTATGATCAGCTGCTCTACAAAGGGATCTGCAAAGGATCCAACCATAGACAAGGTCATCGAGGCGACCGCGAAGGCGAAGCTGCTTGATCCGGCGCTCAAGATCGACGGGGAGTTCCAGTTTGATGCCGCGGTCATTCCGGCGATAGGCAAGGCCAAGGCTCCCAATTCTGAAATTGCCGGAAGGTGCAATGTCCTCATATTTCCGGATCTCAACTGTGGAAACACGATGTACAAGGCGACGGAGAGGCTTGCAGGCGCCGCGGCCATCGGGCCTCTTGTCCAGGGACTGCGCCGTCCTTTCAATGATGTGTCGCGCGGATGTTCCGCAGATGACATAGTGGACTGCTCTGCAGTCGCAGCGATAACGGAATGGACCGAATGATTTTCCGCGTCGCGGAAAATAATAAGTTACAAGCTCCAGGCACCAAGTTCCAAACAAGTTCCAGTTTGGAACATGAAGAGGATTTGAAATTTTTAAGTTTTGATTTTAATTTGTCTGGAGTTTGGATTTTGGAGCTTGGAATTTTAACCTATGAGGTTTGATATGGAATTCTATGATGTTGTTAAAAAGAGGAAAAGCATAAGGGCATACAAGAGCGATCCTGTCGACAAGGATGCGCTCAGGAGGATCGGGGAGGCTGTCAATCTCGCGCCTTCCGCCTGCAACATACAGCCATGGTGCTTCAGGATCATCTTGAACAGCGAGATCCGCAGCAGCATCGGAACATGCTATAAGAACGAATGGATCAAGCAGGCTCCCGTCATCGTCGTCGCATTGGGCAACAGGGATGTCGCATGGAAACGGCTCGAGGGAGGAAGCATCATCGACATTGACATCGGGATCGCGATGGAGCATCTCGTCCTCGCCGCTGCAGCCGAAGGACTCGGGACATGCTGGATATGTGCATATGATGTGAAGCGGATGAATGCGGTCCTCGGAATCCTCCCCCCATGGGATGTCCTTGCAATTTCCCCGCTCGGGAAACCGGCGGAGGATCCAGAAGCCCGCAAAAGGAAACCTGTCACGGAAGTTTTCAGGATCATTGAATGAACATCTCTCAGCCGCTGCTTCTCGAAGGACCGGAATGGGCCTGCCTTTTTTCACCGGGCGAACGTGAAAGACTTTCTTTCAAATGCGCCGGGACCGATCTGCTTTCCATTTCAGGTATGGCCTTCGGGAAGTTCGACGAGTCCTCGGCGTACTGCGGAAAATTAAAGAAGCATGAAGCTATAGACGGCCTCAACTGCAGCCTGGAGGCTGTCAATGTCCTGCCATACGGCTCTGAACCTACGGTAACCAGGAAATGCGATATCGCCGGCAACCATGCGGTCGTCACGACTGATTTCGAGCTGAGATCAAAGATGGAGGCGGACGCTTTTGAAGTTGACAATCTCCTTGTGAAGGGAACTTGGACGAGGGTTGGCGTCGTCAGGATTTCAAATCCTGTTCCTGCGCTTTCCGATATACAGTGGCATGAATTGGATGAAGACAGGCCCTTCCATCTTGAACTGAAGCAGATTCCTCTTCTCATGCTTTTTGAACGGCAGGACAAGTTCATGCTTGAAATCGGAAACGGCGACGATCTATGGCGCTGGCTGAACACTTCCTTGTTTCCTCAATCGACCCAGTCGGTCGTCATTGAAAAGGCGCAGGGCGGAATATCTCTCAGGAGGAAGGTCGCTGTATGGGAGGTGGACGCCGTCATATTTTCCCGTAGTTACAGGTTCAACTGGTATTTCGCCTGGGAGCTGCCGGGCAGGAAATATCTCGGATGCGGGGATGAGCCCGGCGGACACGGTAAAGGATCTGAGGGGATGGAATATTTCAAATTTCCAGAGGGCGAGGTTCCGCAGCAGCTTGCAGCATGCCATGGGAACCGGAACCTTGGAGTTTCGTGTTTCCATTCTCCTGCGGTCTCAGGGATATTCAGGGACATCATAAGGGCGTCTGCAGGAAAGTCCCAAGGCAAAAGTATCGTCCTTGGAAATCTTTCAGTGCCGCTCTGCGACTCCGCCGCACATCTTGAAAGGCCGCAGAGACAGCTGCTCCTGCACTGGAACATGACAAGGCTTTTCGACTACTGGCTCTGGGCGAACAAGCACTTGAAAAATTCCGGTTCAACCTTTTATGCCGTTCCCGCGAAGAATGACAGGATATTCTCCGTCCTGCCGTCGATAAGAGGACTTTCACAGGTCAGGGATTGATATCTTCCGTAATAATTAAACAAGGAATATGCCTCACGGCATTACTATTGCTTCGGCGGATATTCAGCTTGCATTTTAGTCGCTCTCTTCAATGTCGCCGCCCTGCGGGGGCTTTTTTCTTTTTTACCTTATTGACTTCCCAGGGCTTTCGCCCTATCTACTATACGCATTTTGGAATACAATAAGTTGATGTGTGCTGACTGTCCCGGCTGGGACAGGAT